>Ga0099825_1007698_pt1 | contig 13031 bp, 5 predicted proteins | sample SiratroredBW_FD_76838 | JGI IMG/M metagenome (GOLD analysis project Ga0099825, IMG submission 76838) | Root nodule microbial communities of legume samples collected from California, USA - Siratro red BW | ecosystem: Host-associated > Plants > Roots > Nodule | place: USA: California | collected...
CTTTATAGTACTTATGCTTTTACTCCTCTTTTTCTATTAGTCTTCAACTATTATCTTTTTTTTTTTTTTTTTTTTTTTCTCTTTTTCTTCTTTTTTTTTTTTTTTTTTTTTTTTTTTTTTTTTTTTGTTTCTCATTCTCTCATTTTTGTTTTGTTCTCATCTATGTAGAAACAACCCACTTTCCTTTAGCCTTATACATTCCATCTTCGTTCGAATTCTTTTTTATTATGTGAAGATAAGTTATATTTTATTATTTTTCTTTCACCCTAAATTTACTTCTAGGAAATTTGTTATTATAGATTGATAATTTTTTAGTCATTTTGGATTCACTTGCTAATTATTCTTTCTTTTTTGGACTTGGCTTATAGGGTCTATAAGAAAGGTAGACAAATTGAAGAACATGCTACTAAAAAATTAGATGCAAAGTCTAATCTCTAAAGAGAAAAAAACATGTATACAATGATCTATCAACATAACATATGTAAGCATGATCATGATTAGATGATGCAATAGACTCTTTTTCTACTTAAGATGATTAATTAATATTTTTTAAACTATTAAAAACATCAAATTGGAGTTTGTCACAATAGACCACACCATTATGTGATTTATGCTATATTTTGTGTTTTAAATACAAGAAAGGGATATGCAATATGAAAGGTATTTTAAATATATCAAGTTCAGTGCTATAAAGAACAATGTCATATAAAAGACTGTTAACCTCTGCTAAAGCTTTAATTCATGAACAAAAAGTTTGCTCACAAACTTCGATAATCTTATTCAAGACATATATAAATGGAAGTCAATCCAAAACAAAATAATTCTCTCACATAAAATTATACTATATGTTGTGCATGTATGCTTCCTTTTAGTTAAACTTATATAAATCATTTGATGATCATTAAACTAGAGCGATCTTTCTTTATAAACCCTTCCCTTTTTTGAAGATCCCTCAAACAAGGAGTGTTTATATTTATATTCTCTTTGTCTTAAATGAAATAAAGGAGATAGTGATTGACTTTGTGTATTCATTGTAAGATAAAAGTGACATTGAAAAATATTTGATATAATATTCATAACATTGTGAAACCCTTTAAGAGTTTCTTAAAGAAGAATTGGACGGAACTAAGTTAGAGTACGTTAATATAAAAATCAAGTATTAACTAAGTTGAAAGTTATTTTCAAAAGTAGTAGACAATCCCTCTAGATTGTCTATTGATATCGTCTTTCAGAAAAACTTTTTAAACTGTTTTAAATCTCTATTTAACCCTTTTGTAGAGTTCACCTATAACTTTCATCGTTAACTTTAGACATATATACATGCACAAAACACATAACATATCTTTGCATTTAGATAATCTGAAGTTAAGTCATTAGATGCTTCATACATATGACACATGAGCAACTCAATCTAAGTGTTTTTTATTGCAAATAATTATAGCACATTCATTTTTGGAATAAATCATTTCCTTATGAAGGTCATGCATAGTAGATGTCATAGACAAACAAGTATACATTCTACTAGGAGTTTTTTAAATACATCAACAAGTTGATCATCTATAGGTATAAGTTGTAAATCTATAATCCCTTTTTCAACATGATCCTTTATAAAGAGGTGTTTAATTTCAATATGCTTGGATCATGAATGCAAGACGAGAATTTTAGAAGGATTAATAACAATGTTAATGCAACAAAAGTATAAGGATGTTGTAGTACTCTAAATTATGTTTTATGAGAGCAGTTAAGAGCAATAACTAGCAGTTAAGAGTAATAACTAGTAGTTGAGATGTATTATACCTATACTATTAAAAGAGTTATCATTCCTTGATTCTTGCTTGCCTATAACACCAAATTCCCAAGAATGAGGTGACATCCTCTACTTTTGCCTTTTCTTTCCACTCTATCTCCAACGTAGTTTGCATCACAATATCTCAAGAACCTAAAGCTATTTTTCGCTTAAAGCAAAGACCAATGTTAGTTGTTCCTATGGGGTAATAAGATTTCATTTAACAACAATTAAATGGATTTGGTATGGGTAAGACTAGAAAAATGGACACAAGCATTAAAAAAAACATTATATCAAGACTAGATGTTGTAAGGTAAGAAAGTGAACCAATCATTTGACAATAAACATTCACTAATAAAAAAAATGGGATTCTACATTAGTTTTGAAAGTTTTTTTACATTAGTTCCACAATCGATGTTGATGTGGACGATGTAGAAAGTTCATGAATTTTTATATCGATTCTTCAACCGATGTAAAATATACCAATATTACATCGGTTATAAACACAACGATGTAAGATAACATTTAAAGAGAGCATAAAAATGATACATATTACATCGATGGTAAGTTAGAACCAATGTAAGGACCTTTTACATCGGTTGTTAGGCATCTCACCAGCTTGATATGGAAATTCATCTTCCATGTTGTCAACTTGAACATGCCCTTGGGGTTTTGTTGTGATTGTCATGCACCACTCACGAAGGTTCTTACATATGCTTAGGTAACTGACAAAATAAACTTTGAAGGTGCAATTGGCTCTAGAAGGAGGGGTTGAATGGAGTCTACAAACTCGATTCGCAGCGGATAATAAATAAGTGACAATAAAAGGCATACAAGATAATGATAAAATTAAATCCAAGACACACAAGATTTATTGTAGTTCATTGAAACTTGAGCTACATCCAGTCTCCATAAGTGAGTGCTTAAGAGCTTTCACTTATCTACTAATTAGAACAAGTATTATCACCTCTCCAAGTTACAACGAGTACACAAACATCTCCAGGTTATAACGAGTACACAAACCTCTCCAAGTTACAACAGTCTCAATCTCCTCCGTGATAAAAACACTCAAGATCGAAAGAAACACTGTCAAAAGAGATAACAATGAAAACTCACAAGGGCTACTTCACAATGGTGAAGAATTACACAATGGTTTCGCATAACCCAAAACTCTATATGCTCTCAATAGTAGTTTGACAATAGGCACTCAAAAGATACTCTAATCTTTTTTCAATGCGTTGCACAATGTATTTCTCCTTTTGCTTATTATATTCTTCAACTTGAAATTGTTCCTCTATATGTAGGTTTGTAAAAACTAGTCGTTGGAAGAACAAATTCTATTCTTGATTCTGCATTAAAACTGACTTTATGTGCACATAAAAATATTTTAAACAACACAAGATATATTTGATTTGAAACAATTAATCACATTTAAATATTTCATAATAATTTGAATAATTTCATTATGAACAAATTTGAACATTAAATCACAACATGCTATAAAATATAATTTTGATATTTGTGTGAAAGACACTTTAATATGTTTTTCAAATTTAGAAACAAATCAAATCAAGATTGTGTGCAGCAAAATCATTTTGAATTATTTTTATATTTAGCTATAAGAAATAATACAATAACCTTAATTTCAAAAAGTTTATGCACATATATATAGAAAAATAAAATAACCTAAGTCAAATTAATTTTATTGTAAGCAAGGTTGATAAAAACCATGGACCAAAGTGTAGAGAATGACTTGATAATGGTAGTTACTTTTAATCAATTTAATAATTATATAATGGTAATTACTTTTAACTTATTATTTTCTTTACTAAATTATATTTATCTCATTTTTTATTTTTTCTTAATATTTTTACATTTTTTCATTTTAATATCAAGAATTTTTATTTAATATTTTATACAAAATACTTTAGATTTTTTTTTCAATTCAATTTTAACGCTTACCATAAAATTTGTATTCTCTTTTTTTTTCATCAATAAATTTACTTTTCTAAAAAATAATTATTATAAATAATTAAATAATTTTTCATTTTAATTTAATATTTTTTTATTAAATTAAATGGATCAAGCCCACACCACGTATATGCACAATATATATACTAGAAATAGAGGATCAAGAAAATAATAAAAAGTATATTTTATCTACACATAATAAAAAACAATACGAACAAGAAGAAAGTGTTGCTCCCGTATTTCAGATGGAACATTTTGGGACAGTTCCAAATAAATAATCAAACAATAACTACCGACTAATGCCTTAGGACTCATTTAAGTTACACATACATTGACGACACGTAAACTTGATCTTTGAGATTCTGAGTAGCACTTTCAGTAAGAAAACCTTTAACAACACCAATAGTGGATTGGGCTCTTCTGCAACAGCAAAATAAGACTACCAAACTTTGTTGTCCTCCACATAATAAAAACGAACGCCCATTAACAAGCCCAATAAAATTTTACTCAACGTTTTATTCCTAATACCAGATGCACGTCACTGGTTCAGATGCTTCTTTGCTCACAACTTCACTTTCTCACCCACTTTATTTCTCACAGAATCAGTTCCCACTCTCTGCTAGGGTTACGAGGTCATGGAAAGCTCGAGAAAAATCTTCTCACTCTCTGCTAGGGTTACGAGGTCATGGAAAGCTCCAGAAAAATCTTCTCACTCTCACTCTCTGCTAGGGTTACGAGGTCATGGAAAGCTGAAGAAAAATCAGGACTGTCTAAAGATCTTTGCTGCAAAAGAGAGGTGATCGTGAAGGAGACGAAGAGGTACTGGAAAGATAAAAAAATGAAGAAGACGCTGGTACTGAAGCAAGAGGCGCACTAAAGAAGAAGAAGAAACTGAGGTAAAAACAAATTTCAACTGTGTTGTTCTGTATTTTTTTTTATTTCATTTCTGTGTAGTTTACACCTATATATAAGAGTTTTCTATCCATACTGTTTTTTTTTTCTTTTTTTACCAGTAATAGCAAGCTATTTAAAACTTAATATGCTCTGAACAGTGTTGATTCCACAGTGGGGTGTTAGGCCTTCTGAATTGAAATGGAAAATCTTAGCCTACAGTAGTCCACACAAAAGAAGTGACAACAAATTCAGTGTACACGTCACACAAGAACCAATGCATAAGAGTTTCACTCTTATTGTAATATACCCCCTAAAGTAAGAAACTCAATATCGTACCCAGTACAAGTTATGATATAAAAATAAAGTGTTTGGTTTGCAAGCTAACAAAAGAAATGTAACAACAATCAAATTGGCAATGTATTCAATTGTTACACCTGGTGTGTAATAATATGTTTATCTGCACAATTTGTCTATAAATAATTTCTTTTAACAACAATGCCAAACGTCTTCTCAGTTGGCTAGGTGCTCCAGTGCTTGATGGCAAGAAAATACTTGACAAACAGAGCACTGGAGCAGCATGGGGGAATTCGCATGCTTGTGTTTGATCCAGGAGGAGTGAAAGCTACTTTGAATTGCAGGGTAGGGTCGTCTTGGTCACCAGGCTTCATTCAGTCGGAATATTGGTAGAACTATAGTTATGTTAGTAGAGTAATTAGAATTAGTTAATTGAAAACGGAATAATTAGAGAAATAAGGCATATTGCCTATAACTAAAGTGTTGAGTAAAACGGTTACTCAGTTGGAGAGTTAGTATTGCGTCTAACTCTCTCCAATATTTCTTTCTGTTCATCAATAACAGTATATTCTTTGTTCAAGCTGAACCAAATTCCATATGTTTGTTACAATTTAAATAATTACTTCTGTTCATTGTCATTTTTTCTTTAGATTTCTAACCTATGTTTTCTTCTTTCAAAAATATGCTAGTTCAAAGTATAGGTGAGCATTACATCACGCTAACGAACTAAAGAATAGTAACCTGAATTGAAAAGAAAGTGAATGTATGTTTTATCTTAAATATCAATATAACAAAACTTAATAAGATTAGATCCATCACAGTAATCAAAGTTAGACTTGAAGAAAGTCAGCCCTAGTTCTATTCTTGAATGAAAACAAAAATACACAATTAAAGGCTTAGACCAACGAATTTAAAAAGTTTATTAATCAGGATAAACTTTGACGACAACTTTTCAAATGGACTATTTTCAATGACTTATTCCTACTGGACCCTGCAAATGCCAAATTAAGAGGGACTGCAAGTCCACTTTGTGTCAAAAGAATTTCAAATTAAAACATACCTTTAAGCACTACCCCTAAGCTGGACTATCAAAAAATGGGTCAAGCCCACACCACGTATATGTGCAATATATATACACACACACACACAATGCATAAGGCTAAAGAAAGTGTTGCTCCCGTATTTCAGATGGAACACTTTGGGACAGTTCAAATAAATAACAAACAATAACTACCGACTAATGCCTTAGGACTCTTCTAAGCTCTATTTAAGTTACACATACAATTTATCACCACATTGAAGACACGTAAACTCGTTCTTTCAGATTATGAGTAGCACTTTCAGTAGGAAAACCTCTAACAGCACCAATAGTCCATTGGGCTCTACTGCAACAACAAAGCGTAGTTGTCTCTCCAAAACATCTTGGTTTTCAAACATCTCTGGGCAAGTGGTTAGCTTTCTTAGAATAGCAGCTACAATAACATCACCTGAGCCAATTCTATCACGAGTAAATGGAGTTATGACACATTTTCAGTTCCCACCACAGATCCATCAAAAGAAGGGTTATATAGTAGGGAATTCTAATTGTTTCAATAGTTACAAACAGGAATTTAAGTTGATCATCCTACAAAAGAGGAACGTTTCAGGAGTGTAATGGTAGTACTCTTGTAGATTCTTGGTTTGTTCGTAACTTTCAGTAAGGTATTCTGGCCTATAATTTCTCTTCCTTTCATAATATTCTTCATTCAGAAGGCTTTAAACTTTAATGGTGTCTCCTTCACTCCATGTTTCTTTGTTATTTCTCTAGTCTCATCACGAGATCTCCTATGACAGATTTAAATCAAACAATACAAGACTACCAAACTTTGTTGTCCTCCACATAATAAAAAGCCAAAGCCCAAAGAAAATTTTACCCAACGTTTTATTCTGAATGCCACGTCACTACTTCCAGATGCTTCTAACAACGTTTTCCTTTTTTCTCACAAGTTCACCTTTTCACCACTTTATTTCTCACAGAATCAATTCTCACTCTCTGCTAGGGTTATGAGGTCATGGAAAGCTGGAGAAAAATCAGGGCTGTCTGAAGATATTTTCATGCAAAAGAGAGGCGATCGAGAAGGAGACGAAGGGATACTGGAAAGATCAAGAAATGTAGAAGATGCTGGTACTGGAGCAGGAGGCGCACTGAAGAGGAAGAAGAAACAGAAGAAAAAAGAGGTAAAAACAAACTTCAACTCTGTATATTATTTTGTATGTGTTATTATGTATTTTTGTATATTTCATCTCTCTGTAGTTTGCAATGGTGAGAACCCCTATATATAAGGGTTTTCAGTTTGTATGTGTGATAACTACCCGTACTGTTTTTTTTTTACCAGTAATAACAGCTATTTAAAACTTAATATGCTCCGAATAGTGTTGATTCCACTGTGGGTTGTTATGCCTTCTGAATTGAAATGGAAAATCCTATCCTACAGTAGTCCACACAAAAGAAGTGATAACAAATTCAGTGTACACTTCACACAAGAACCAATGCATAAGAGTTTCAATCTTATAGTAATATACCCCCTAAAGTAACAAACTCAATTTCGTACCCAGTACAAGTTATGATATCAAAATAAAGTGTTTGGTTTGCAAGCTAACAAAAGAAAAATTGGCAATGTATTCAATTGTTACACCTGGTGTGTAATAATTTGTTGATCTACACACTTTGTCTATCAATAATTTCTTTTAACAACAATGCCAAAGGTCTTCTCAGTTGACTAGGTGCTCCAATGCTCTTTGATGGCAAGAAAATACCTGCACAAACAGAGCGCTGGAGGAGCATGAGGGAATTTGCATGCTTGTGTTTGATCCAGGAGGAGTGAAAGCTACTTTGAATTGCAGGGTAGAGTGGTCTTGGTCACCAGGCTTCATTTAGTTGGAATATTGGTAGAACTATAGTTATGTTAGTAGAGTAATTAGAATTAGTTAATTGAAAACGGGAATAATTAGGGAAATAAGGCATATTGCCTATAACTAAAGTGTTGAGTGAAACGGTTACTCAGTTGTAGAGTTAGTATTGCGTCTAACTCTCCAATATTTCTTTCTGTTCATCAATAACAGTATATTCTTTGTATGTTCAAGTTGAACCAAATTCAATATGTTTGTTACAATTTAAATAATTACTTTTGGTCATTGTCATTTTTTCTTTAGATTTTTTTCTTTCAAATTATGCTAGTTCAAAGTATAGGTAAGCATTACATCAAACTAACGAACTAAAGAGTAGTAACCTGAATTGAAAGGAAAGTGAATGTATGTTTTATCTTAAATATCAATATAACAATGAAACTTAGTAAGATTCGATCCATCACAGTAATCAAAGTCAGACTTGAAGAAAGTCAGTTCTAGTTCTATTCTTGAACGAAAACAAAAATACACAATTAAAGGCTTAGACCAACGAATTTGAAAAGTTTATTATTTAGGGTAAACTTTCATGACAACTTTTCAAATGGACTATTTTCAATGACTTATTCCTACTGGATCCTGCAAATCCCAAATTAAGAAAAACTGCAGGTCCACTATGACACAAAATTTCAAATTAAAACATACCTTTAAGCACTACCCCTAAGCTAGACTATCAAAAAATTCTTGATTTGGGATTTCTATATCTCTTGACATTTTAGTGAATGAGTCATCTTCAAACGTTGAAAAATCAATGTTGAGCCAGTCGTCCAATCCCATGTTTGAAAAATCAAGATACGCCCAATTGTCTCCTTCTTTATCAGAATCAGAAGTAAGAATCTCATCTAGAAATGACTTGTCCAATGTCCTCATATTTGTTTTGTCCGTATCCCTCGTACTTGTGGTGTTTTCATTCTCCTTATTTGTTTGATCACTATGTGCCTCAATTGGAGAATTGCCATGATCGTCTTCTTTATAAACCATTTGCTTTATAGGTTCAACCATAACTCTATTGGTTGAAATCACATTGTAAGAAGGGGTACTGGCCTCCCCATTACATGTTGCAACAGTTGAAATATCTGATCCTCCCAGTGCACTCCCGACCAATGACTGTGTTGTTACAGAATTGGATCCAAAATCTACTTTGTTATTAGGAGATGGGAACATTGTGTTTATACCTGGAAATGAGGATAAATTAAAAAATATAATTGATGACATATGAAAACTGAGTATATATTTTATAGAAACAAACAATTATATACCTTTGACTTTATTTTTCCTGCCGGGTGGTCTACCACGAGGTTTCTTTGCAACTGTAGGCCCGTCTATTGTTGGAGTATCTTTTCTCTTTTTGTCAAACAAACGAATCATTGGTGATGACAAGCTTACATTTTCCATCGGTTTATGTGGCAACGACATTGTGTTTTGTGCAGGAAAAACGACACTAGTAGACCCAACTAACAAAGATGGAAAAAAATATAAACCGGTTAAAGATAAAAAGAACTCAAAATTGAAAAAAAAAAGTAACGATAACTATATTTTAATTCGTTAATAACTATAGAGACTGTGCACTTACCTGAAAGATTTCTGTTAGAATTTTCTATTGGAGGGATAACTGTAGAATTTGTAATCACGGTTGCAGCATTAGACAAAGGTGATCTTGCATTGAAATTGTTCACTGCATTCTGCATATCTTGCAATAACATTTGAATTCTATTTTTCTCTTGCGTCATCATCACCTTTTCTTTCTCCACAAGAATATTCTGCTTCTTCATAAATATATACTGATTAAGTATCGCCTCCAAACTCCACAAATTCTGAAACACCAAAACACCAAGAAAACAAAAATTGACTAGAGTGAAGAAGCACACGAACTCATACGTGAAAATTTGAGAGAAAAGAAAGCAATAAAAGAAAGGTTGAAAAAGTAACCTCATTTGCTGGCAAATTGGCAAAGAGTAGTGAAGCTTCGTTGCGAAAGGTGGCCCGGGTTAGGAAGAATCCATGGTGACAGAGAAATTGATCCACGATCAAGGCAACTAGAGTGGGAGAAACATTACCCCTTTCAAGATTCATTGCGAACCACACCTTTGCCTTCAACAAATTGGTTTTACAAGAACACAATACCTGAATATTATTAGAATCACTGACAAATACACAACTCTCAATACTCTAAAATCAAAGTTTAAAAAGAAAAATGAATAAGCTAGTGTGAGAGAGGGTCGGTTCGAATTGGAGGGAAGAGGGAAATGCAAAATGTTCCAAATTTATTATAACAAGAATATTACTTTCCCAGTTTCCTTATTTAACATAGAGCGAAATGCAAAAATTTCCAAATTTATTATAACAAGAATATTACTTTCCGAGTTTCCTTATTACTTATTTAACTTCCTCGGTAGATTTTTTTCTTAATTGACTGTCAAAATTTAGTGATGAGAGTTATTTCTTTTACTTTTTTTAATATATTAATATTAAATAGTTTTTAATTGATTCAAAGGGTTAAAAATGTAAATAACATGTTATTTATTCTAATTATCTTTTATTATAGTTTTTATGATAGAGATTATTTTAGTTTTGTCTGTAAAAGGTTATAATATTATTATTGATTATTTTTTCTTTTATCAACATGTTATTATTATTATTATTATTCTTTTACAAATATAAATAATTAATATTTCAAATCATATTATTTCATCAATACTTTATATTAATTTGAGACCGAAAAACTATTATTAAAATTTGTGAATAGATTAACCTTATAAATAAGTTTTGTAATTATTTATTAGTAAAAAGATGCCCAATTATTTATTTTTAAAATAAAAAATTATTTTTATATATTAACATTTAAAATTATCTAATTAAAAAGAAGAAACCAAGTAATACAAAATTATGTATCTCTTTTTTTTTTAATAGTATAAATATATGAAATTAACAACTTATAAGGTATAATTATAATTTTTTATTTTATAAAATTTGTAATTTTGGTTCTAAATTATTTTTCCATGTATTTTTTTATTAATTTTTAATAATCATTAGTTTTGTTATTTTTTTATCTGTTAAAAATATTATCTACTTTTTATGGTTGCCTGATCAAATGTGTTTGGTTTATAATTTGAAAACTATAATTATACATATTTTTATTTATAAAAATGAAATGAAACAAATAAAAAAATTAAAAAAAATTATTGAGTGTTTTGTTAATGCGATTTATTCATGTAGATATAAATACGATAAATACACAATTTTATGCCATTACTAGTTATATTTGTTATTATAGAATGGATACGACCATGGTTAAAATGAAACTATCATCCTGTGTTGTTTGTGACGATAATTTGATTATATAAATCATCATTATAAATTTAATATGGTAACAATTATCATAATATGTTGTATTGTATTTATGACAATAATTTTGATGTACAATCATCATATAATTGTTTAAATTTTCAAATATGTCTGGTCAAACATTAATAGTATAATTTTAGGGTAATCATCACAGTATAATATTAGTTTATTATTTTATACTAGTGTACTAAACTTTATTAATTTCATATGACGCTAAATTATGTCATCTTTATTTATATAGAAAAGATTATATTTTTAACACAATTTGTATCAAGTCTTATTACTAGTCATGGATATATATAATTTATTAGTTTATACTGGTAGACTAAACTTTATTAATTTCATATGACGATAAATTATTTAATAATTGTTTATGTAGAAAAGATTCTATTTTTGTAAAGTTTTATTACTCGTCATGGATATATATTATTTTTATCTATTAGAAAATTTGATTTAATAAAAGTTGCAAGAAAACTTATGGGATGTATGTGAATTTTTTTTGTAAAAATTAAATTAATATATAAATGGGAAACTATTGTTCTTATAATAATAAATTTGGAACTTTTTTATTTCTCTCTTTCCTTCCCTTTATAAATCTATTCATTTCTCTTTCCAAAGTTAGATTCAGCAAACAGAAAATCATTAATTTATGCATTTGATTGGGATTCTGGTATTGCTTATGGTTCTTTCATTTAATTTCTTTTGTATTTTTGTGTATTTGATTTGATTGGTAATGATCTGTGAAACATTCAATAGCTAACAAATTTATGTTTACGATGAAATAAAGGTGTTTTGGAAAAATATCAACTCAAACTTTCCTCGGTAGTTATTTTTATGAAATTTAATTTTTCAAAATCTACATAACAAATTAATGGCTAATACGACTCACACTACAAAACTTTAGTGACCAAAACAAATAGCAAAATAAAATCAAACGAAATAAAGCAAATAAAATAAAATCAAAACAAATCAAATAAGCTAAAAGAAAATCAAAACCAATTAAATGAAAGCAAATAAAAGAAAAATAAAGAAAAGTAAATAAAAGAAAATAAAAGCAATAAAATAAATCAAAATGAAATCTTAACAAAATAAAATAACCATATCAAGAAATATTCTCGACTCTAATATGATTATTGAAGGCTTGATATTTAGGCTGTACTATACCTAAAATAATTAAATAATTGGTAGGATTGCATTCAATTCTAGGATTAATTTAAATAATGGTAGGATTGCATTCAATTCTATTAATTTGATATAATCAATTGACCGTTAACAATTTCTCAAACGCATCTTATGTATTCAATTCTAGGATTAATTAATCAATGGACCGTTAACAATTTCTCAAACACATCTTATGTGTCAAACATTTAAAATATATAAAAGAAAATAAGACAATTTGTTTTAAGAAAATAAAATTAAGGATGCATTAAACATACTGGAACAGAATTAAAAACAATAAAATTAGTAACGAGATTATAACAGATTAATTATTTACGTTTATTAAAATATTAATTATCACCAGTTAAATTGATTTTAAATTAATTAATATAACACTAAACAATATAGCTAAAATTCATACCATCAATAACTCATTGATTAAAGATTATTATTTAGTCAAATAATTTTTCTACACTAACAATTCTTAGATCGAAATTTCATCATTTGAAAAAAAATGTAAAATAATACATAATCTAACCAAAAATCGAGTGTAGATTAATTGAAAAAAAAAAAAAAAAAAATAATAAAAAATATAAAAAAAAAATAAAAAAAAAAAAAAAAAAATGAATAATAAAAAAAA
>Ga0099825_1007701_pt1 | contig 13026 bp, 9 predicted proteins | sample SiratroredBW_FD_76838 | JGI IMG/M metagenome (GOLD analysis project Ga0099825, IMG submission 76838) | Root nodule microbial communities of legume samples collected from California, USA - Siratro red BW | ecosystem: Host-associated > Plants > Roots > Nodule | place: USA: California | collected...
AAATAAGGCCGACTGCTTCTTCTTGCACTTCCATGTGTTTTTTTAGTCACCTCCAAAATTTTAAAAGTTCTCAAAATTACTCTGAATTAGTAGTGGACAGACGAAATTACCCCTTTGAACCCTAAAACGTTTCCACTCACCTCCACTGTTTCCAATCCACTGCCGTCACCTCCAACACACCTCCAATCATTTTGAATTGCTACTAATGTTGTCGGTTTGCTTCCGTCGTCCATCAACGTCTTAATATTTGTCAAGTATTTGTGATCTATTGAACCTTTTGTGGATGATTTGAGTGGTTTTTGTGGGTTTTGCGATTTTGGGTGTCACTGAGCGCATTTGGTTTTCGTTTTTATACAGTTTCAGAATGGGGTGTTTCGGAACTATTTTACGGAAAAACAGTTCTGGAACACCCCATTCCAGAACTGTATGAAAAAGAAAATCACAATTTTGGAACACCCCATTTCTAAACTATATAAAAACGAAAACCACAGTTTTGAAACACCCCATTCCGGAACTGTGATTTTCGTTTTTATACAATTTCGGAATGGGGTGTTCTGGAACTGTTCTTCGCCAAAACACCCCATTTTGAAACTGTACAAAAACGAAAACCATAGTTCCAGAATGAGGTATTCCGAAACTGTCTTCCAAATTTAGAATACACGTCGCCACCACTGCTCTGCACATGTGTGCTGTTGGTCTACCACCGTTCTACCGCCACCAATGACACACGCCGCTGCTAAAGAGCCCTCACACATTGCACCTCATGTTGTCCATGTTCCATAATTTCTTTGGTGTCAACATTCAATGCACCTAAGACACCTCCATCTTCCTCTACTATTACATTGATTTAATGTAAGCAAGGACAATATTGTCATTACAAAGGGGTCAATTTAGGAATATTTCAAAAATTTGGAGGTGCCTTAAGAACACTTGGAGGTGCAGGAAGAAGCAGTCAACAAGGCCCAGGGTCGTTCCTAATGAAAGCAAACTCCCTGGTTGAAATTATATGTAAAATAAAAAGGATGCTTTATTGTGCATAGTAAATTACCTAACCAAGTAAATTATTGTTATGGGGTATTTAATATAATAGTATCAGGTTACAATCCAATTTTACTATAAGAAGAGAAAAGGAACCATATATTTTAGGAATTGAAAAGAGGAAAACACGAAAAAAAATAAAAATTACAATGTAGCATTTATTCTTTTTAAGATTTTTTTTATTAATAATAAAAAACCTATTAATTAAAAAGAGGTATTTCATTCTTTTTTACAAAAAGTTAAATGCAAATATTGAAACTTGAATTTGAGCACGATCAACTATCTCTGCCTGCTACATCAAATGAGTCTTTTTCTGATCATATAGTAGAATTCACATGAAATCCTTCACTTCATATTGCAAACCATTCGAACTCTTTAAGGTATAGTGAGTTCATGTTTCTTTAGCTTCTCCTCGATAATGTTGATGGAACATGTGCTTTAAATAGAAGTTTTGCATCTCACACTCATCCTTTTTGCATAGGCAAATGTTATAATCTTAAAGCCCAATATTCTTTTAAAAAGTAAACTTTAAGTCTAACTCAACCTTACAAAATCAGTTTGTAAGGTGAGGTTTACATCTATTTATATATTATAAATTGATCTTATCTCTAGATGTACAATCAACATATTTTGTAAGGAACACTTTTAGAATGTCCAAATGTTGGTCTCTAAAGGATAAATTTTCAATAGTTGAGCTTCATATTTTCATAAGTTTAGATAAACAACCTAAATTTGAGCATTGTTTAAGTTGTTTGTTGAAAATGGTTTTCCAAAAAGTGATTAGCTTCATTTTAAAAGTTTAGATTTAATAGTCACTATGGAAGAGTTTGTTCCTTCAATAAACATGAATAAAAAAGAATGATATAAATGTTTTATTGTGTGATAGTGTATTGTTAAATAAAGAGAAACCACAATTATGATGAATATTATTTCCATTTAGAGTCATTATGTGGATCCATGGGAAGATCAGGATGAAATCAATAAGATGCATCAAGTTTCACCATTTGAGCCATGAGGCAAATATCATAAAACCAACATTCTTTGTAGAAAGAAAATACCACAGTGGACATGCTCAAACTTTACTTCGTAGACTTTTTCTTTAGGGTATCTATTAACTTTTGTTTTTAGTAAGTTAGATAGGAGCACACTAAAGAATTCCTAAATGCAATATGCATATACCAAAATTAGCTAACCAAGAATCACAATTTATCTAATGAAACAAAATCTTGTGAAATGGTGTTGATTAGTCACATACCAATCTTTGGATGAGTAAGGATTTAGATAGTTACGTACCAACGAATATGTCATCAAGAGTAATTACTAAAATTCGCACTTCATTTCCTCTTTGTATTTCAACCACTATCATTTGATCATTTCATCACAGTAGCAACAAATATGGAAGTACCATTGGCACAAAAAATATCGTACCAAAAGAATACTCAAATTACATAATTTTCTTCTATTACTACAGAGAGAGATAAAGAGTCAGTAGGATTTAACCTTTACAAACTCTATTAAAGAAAATTTTGAGCATTGTCTTCTAAAAGTAGTTTACAAGAGGTAATTTGTTACCTATGAATGAATGCCTTTTGAGTATCCATTTCCTATGATGCCACGTTGCCACAACCTAAAACTTGTAATTCTTTTTCAATATATTCGCCATCTAAACAACTGAAAATACTATTAAGGCCTAAATTCTTCTTCTTGAATCAAGATTAGTTATTTTCTCTAAAAGTATCTAGCTGATTGGATTTATGAATTAACTTGAACTAGTACAAGAACTTCGATTTTTATCTCTTTGGAATTTTAGAACAACAACATTAACCTCAAATATATTTACCACTATACACAAATTTAATCCATAACTTATATAAGTGTGAAAACTTGCATATAATAGTAGAATAAGAATATGAACACTAGATAAGAACAATAATACAACAAATGGAAAACATAGAATACAACTCTAGAAAACTTTCTATTGAACACAAATTTAATCCATGAGAAGTGTTTGCTTGCAAGAGAGAAGTAAAGAGATGGACACAGAAAAAAAAAATAAGAGCACCCACAAACAAAGGATATAAGATAGAACATAAGAACACAATTTAGTATTTGCCAATAGAATTAAGAGACACAATGGAGAGCAAGAACTTATGAGATAATGGAGGTTCTTAGTCACTTGAAGAAAATCTAAGATAAGTATTGATGACATCACCACTTGATCAATGGTGCAAGATAAGACTTGAGTAAGAAAGATAACTCTATTTCAAATAACTCTAGAAACTTCAAAATTTCTCAATTCATTTAATATCTAAAAGTTGTTTACAAAGAGAAGGAATGTTTTTTTATAGCCCCATGAATCCAAAAATCCTAAGCTAAATGAAATGTAAATGTCCCTAGAAATTACATTCAAATTCCCGTTTAAGAACCTAGATTGGTCAAAAATTTAAAAGACAAAGAAGGGAAGAATTTGAATTTTAAAATTCAAATGTAGATCTAGATCAATGTAAATGTACCAAGAAATAACATTCCAATTCGCATATAAGAACCTAGATTGCCAAAAATTTAAAATACTAAGGAGAGAAGAATTTGAATTTTAAATTCAAATGTAGACCTTGATTAATGCCTTAGATTGGTTCATGCTTCCCATGCTTGAGTCACATTTACCTACTTGATTTATAGTTGGAATGTCTAGACTTCTCCTTAACTTTTGTTTGATCCTTAGACTAAGAGTTAACTTGGGCTTATATAATTCTAAGATGATCCTTGCTTCTTAGCTCTCTAATGTTCACACCTCTTAGATTTGTTGGGCTTAATAGACTCAAATACAAGATTACTATTTGAAACTATTTAACAAATGAAAGAAAATGAAATTGAATTTCTAATTTATAAAAAATTGTATTCAAAGTATATTAAAATCTACAAACATGTTATTTATCTAAGATAATTAAGATTGTTCACATCCATCCTCTCATTACCCTTATACTTAAGAAACTCTATTTTCCTTTCCATAAGTGTATTTATGTTCTTTAACATATTAGTTATTCCTTCATACAATTGCTCAATAACACCATTATTCTTTGGCCTTCTAGTTTTCTTTTCTTGAAACAATAAAGACAATTATCAAATTCACATTAACATATGAAGATTATATGCCTATCTAATGCATTATAAGTGAAAGAAAACTATAAATATGCAGTATAAAAATGTACGTAACCCACAAATCAAAGGTAAAGTATTGAAAAAGATGAAATAACCTAGTTATTTATATATGTTTTGGTATCCAAGTGTGAATCTAAGTCCCACATTGAGTAGAAATGAGAAAGTTGAGCAACATATAAGATAGAAGACCCACAAACCCAATGCCTTAAGGTTTTAGGTTGAAGGTGTTGTCATTCCCTTATGTGGGTCTGACTCTTGTCTCATTCTTGTTTGTCTTCCTAGTGTTTCTGTCCTTAATTTTCCCAACAAGCGGTATCAAAGTCAATGGTTTGTGTAACCGGCTAAGATGAGTACAGTTTGATCCATGTATCAAAAGTCTTCCTAACAGAGGTTTCAGGAAGGCGTGTCTCGTTTAAGTGTGTAAACGACAGTATAAGTGAGGATCGTTTGTGAGTGAGATACTCATATTTGAAAATGCTTCCGCTCGATGGGGAGTGTACCAATGTGGAAGAGGGAGTCTCACTTGAGGGGGAGATTGTTAGGTATCCAAGTGCGAGTCTAAGTCCCACATTGAGTAAAAATGAGAAAGTTGAGAAACATATAAAAAAGAAGACCCACAAACTTAATGCCTTAAGGTTTTGGATTGAAGGTGGTGTCATTCCCTTGTATGGGTTTGACTCTTGTCTCACTGCGTTTAATCTCCCTAGTGTTTCTCCCCTCAAATTTTTCCGGTGTTTTCCCCTCGACTTTCCCAATAACAACAAAATATTTGATAACAAGCCAACCCCATTAATCAAATTAAAAGAGTCCAAAAAAATCAAATTATGTTAAATTTTGTGCTATCCATCACAAACATAAACTTCTAAGATGTATTCTTATAAGATCCTCCTCTTCATCTCTTGTAATGAACCATAATTCTCTAGCCACTGATTAGACCCATAAAGTCTATGGGTTGGCATAATAACCAATTCAGAAACAAGAAATCTAAATAACCACTAATACGTAGGAAGATTTGGAAGAGGCATTACACTTATCGATGAGGTTGAATAAAAATGTATAATTAGATAGTGAAGTCAAAATAATGTTAAGGACAAAAGTGTATAAGCTTGAAGATGCCTAAGGATTAATTCATAAGTCAGAATAATCGGTATATTGAATGACTCATGTTGAATAATTTCACTACAAAGTATATATATAAAATTTACAGGGAAACATTTCATGTACACTCCCTCATAACTTATACCCTTGTTATACCATGATGTGATTCTTGAACACAATTTTTAAAGTGAGTTAGGGGTGACTCATTTTACCAAGTCATTGGTGAGTAATTGAGGGTAGTTTATGACATAAAGAGGTGAAAGATTTTTGAAAGAGACAATGAACAAAAAGAAAGAGGAAGAAAGTGAAAGGTGAAGGACAGAAGGGATAATGAACAACAAACAATGAGGATAATGAAAGATAATCGACCAAAGAAAGAAGAAAGACAATGGAAGGAACAATACAGCAATAGAGACATAACAAAAGAAACCATCAAGGAACAACAAAATGAGGGAGGAATAACAAAACATGGGTAGCGTAAGGGCAATGTTAAGCATAAGGGGAAGAAAAGTAGTAACTGATTTGCGATGGAAGGGTGTGAACAATAAAATCATGCAATGGAAGTCATCAAGGAACATCTTCCGTAGGATTATTGACTGAGGAAGGCATGACTAAGGGATTGATGTCATGCACAAGGATTTTGCAATTGACATGCACATTTAATCCACCCCACAATAGATTTAACCACATTTCTCAATTCTTTTAATGAATCAATTTGTAGGTTCAAAACTAGTTATTGAATCAATCACTCTTTTCCCAACCAAGGTGTTAACCACAAAAAAATAGTTTAGCCATTCACTGTAGTCCAACCTAACACACATTTGACAAACTACTGACCATGATTTCCCCACCTAATACTCATTTGACAAACTACTGACCATATGTAACCACATTTACCCGGTTTAACCACCATTCTTTGTAAAAATCCAAGAGTGTGAACAACAAAATTATGCAATGGAAGTCATAAATGGACGTCCTTCATTGGAGCATTGATTGAGCAAGTCATTATCATGGGGTTGATGACATTCGTAAGGATTCTACAACTGATATCCATATTTAACCCATCACACAACATACTTAACCACAATTGTCAACCATTTTAACCAATCAATTTGTAGGTTTAATAAGTCATGGAATCAATAAGACTATAAAAAATAACTTATCCATTCACTTTAAACCAATTTCTGCAAAGGTCATGTTCATTCTTATGTCAGTCAACATAATTTCCAAACTTAACAAACATTTAACCAATTACTAACCACATTGTACCATGTTCCATGTATTGTTCAATTTCTGTGTGATCTTGCTATTTTTAGATGAGATTTTCAATCACATTGCAATTCACTATTGTAGGGTTCAGGAGTTGAGTTCTTGTGGTGTTTTGTATTGGACGTGTGTTTTTAAACACTTTGACATTGTGACATTTCAAGATAAATAAGCTTTGAAAAATAAAAATATGGACAACATTTAATGCTATATATAAACATTACTTCCAATCATTCTTGTAATATATATGTTGATGCTTTTTCACTCTAAGGAAATCTTCAGTTTTAACATTGTTTATTAAGGATACAATATTATTTTCATGTATGTGTATGTTACTTTCCCATTCTTTTTTCTTTGACTCACACAAATAAACATAAATAAAGATACATCGAAACCAAATGACTATTCCCAACAACCTTAATTCATTTACAACAAACATTTCGGTCTTATTTTCATCAGCAGATTGGACCACTGATGCAGTGAACAATATGATTACGTTTAGAGGAATGTGATGCTCCACATTGTCATTCGCTTCGAACTAGATATTCCTTTAGTCCTAGATGGAGCATTCATTGTTTCCTTTTACCAACTACCAATCTTATTGATGAACTCATTGGTTGTTATGTTACCATTCCAGTATTATTAAATATGTACATTTTATAAGAAATGACAATAGTACCTAGATAAGATGTTTAGGAGATTATAAACCTTTGTATCTTTTGTGTAAATAATATCATTATACTATGAGATATATAATATGTAAAAATATTATATTAAATAGTAACTTAGCAAGTTCTGATGTATATTTCTTAACAGAAGAAAATTTTTATATTATGACTACAAAGGCAGACAATCCTATCATTTTACAAATTTTTAGATATTATGAGTTTTTTTAAAATTCGGTCTTTATAAATAAATAAGTAAATAGTAGATGAAACAAAGTCATCATCTTACGGCTGATATTATGAAGTATAATCATTAACCAATTAAAGTGATACGTAATTAGATGTTTTAACTAAATAGCATGATTAGACGAAATTCATAATATTCTACCTTGACCTTTATAACCTATCATCTAGTATAAATTTACTAATCAAATTTAGCAAAACTAATAACTTTTCAAGTGATAAAGATTCTTGATTTCGCAACAATGTAAAGCCAAAATAAGACAAATTCTTATAAATAATGTATTTACTAATAATTTTTTTTATATACATAGACGTATAGACATAGTGTGAGTTCGATTGATACAATTAGACAATTGGATGCAACTTTTAGAAAAAAATAAACTAGAATAAAATTATTGTACCTTTTCTCTCAGAGTTTTAACAAGTTAAAAGAAAAGGCAATCGCTTTCTGAAATTGATTAACTCTTAAATATTCAATCTTAATTTTTTCTTTTAAATTGTAATAGATCAATTCATCCCTTTTAACACAACCTCTTTTTCTCATTAAAGAGATAAGATTATTTATATATACATATTTGTCTTTATTTATAATAGTGGAAAACACATGCACATCCTGCATTCCTGTCCACTTTTTTTTATTATGACAACAAAAAATAAAATAATTTTTTATCATAATAATTATTAAAATAAATTCTTTTATTAAAATTATGTTCATGCAAAATAATTATAAAATCAATAATGTAAATAATTTTATTATAGGTAATTTTTTATTATAAATAGTTAATTGAATTTTAAAAAAACAATTAAAAAATATAAAAGGTAAAATAATAAAATAAATTATATTAACAAGAGTATAATTGGTAACGAAATATTTATACTAAAAACGAAACTATTACCTAGTTATAAAGAATTATCTTTATTAATAGTCATAAAAGAATTTTCATTATTAATAGTTATAAAGGAATCCTTTTTATTAATAATTATAGGTAAATAATTACTCTCAATCACAATTTCTTTATCAGTATCCTTTTGTAATTACATAAGTTTATCAAATACTCATCTTTTGAAGAGAATTTCATTAATCTAATAAATGAATATGTTTAAAAAATGAAACTTAGTTTAGAATTTTTAAATTAAAAAAATAATATTGAGATTAACTTAAAAATAATAAACTGAAATAGACTATTAATCTTTAATTTATTATGGAAGTGTCTCTTTCATAATAATAATAATAATAATAACTAAAAATACAAACAACTCAAAATAAGACTCTGTGTGAGAAGAGAAGGCTTATGCAGTTTGTAGACATCTTAAAGAAAATCTTGAAGCTGTTCCAAGTAGGAATGGCATAAAAATATTTCCATAAGGTAAAATCAGAAGGTATGGTTGGTTGATGGAATTACTAATTTCCAATAAAAATATGTATTATTTTATGTTGAAGTGGGAAGGCACAAGGACGACATATGGAGGCTGGCAGCATTGCTCAGCTCTGCATAGACAGAGATTCTGTTTTTATTCCAAATCTGTGTTTATGAAATTACAGGTTCTTTCAGAATCAACTACTACAAGCCCTTCATTTGTGTAATGGTAGTAGCTACTAGCTAGCAAGCACTCTCAACCCTTTGCATTTATTAAACCCTACTTTTGGACTAACCAAATTTATACTATAACCTACCCTTAAGCAAAACACATCAAATAACCCACATTTTTATGTATAATTTTGTGCTCACATGTCTCTAACAACCAAAAGGGTCTCATATCAAGATTAATAATACACGTGATTCTGGCTAGGGTATAATGAAGAGTTTTTTTGGAGACAACTCCCATGGTGAGTTGATGGAAAGATAAAGAGGGAGCATCTTTAGGTAATGAAAAGGACTTGGAATATTTCTTCTTAAAAGGTTTAGAAAGAGAGCATGCATTTCATTTTAAAGTGACCTTCTTGAAGGGGGTGTTCCATTAAAGAAGTAGAATCAGTTTCATGGAAATGAGTAGTTGGAACCCTTTTTAAAAATCTTTCTACTAAATTCTCTAAATTAAACTTTTATGTATAACTAGTTTTCAATGGGAATATTGTATGAGAAACCCATTCATTGAAACCTTCATTCTCTTTAGTTTTTCTATGTACTTGCTTTCCTTTTAAAGTTATGGCATTTCTTTAATTGCAGGCTTGCTATGCTTTTGTATGCTGGCGAGGCTGGGTGAATCAGAAGTTCAGAACTATTGCAAAAGCACATGACTAGCCTTTTGTTTATGCTTGTTAAACAGTTCCCTTCTTACAACATTCTCAATACTTTTTTTTTATGAGAATTACTAAAATTACAAATATTATTTTACTATAAATTCCATGACCACAATGTGTTTTAATATTGAATTCTCTACCATTTTAAATCACTTATATTTGTGATTTAAAATAAGAGAGTGAAGAGTGAAAATAGGAGAGTGGAAAAATCAAAGAAAGGAACGAAAAAAGAGAGTGATATTTTTATTTGTTTGTATTAAGGGTGTGTTTGGAGGTGAGATTAAGGGTGTGTTTGGAGGAAGGATGGATTTAAGTGAGTGAAAAAGAATGAATTTGGAATAAGTGAAAGAGTGAGATTCCTCTCTTATTGAGAGAAAGGTGATGAAAAAAAAAAAAAAAGTTTATAAAAATTTGAATGATGTGTTTACGTATGATTGTTAAAAAAATTGACGATTAATGAAATTATAAGTTCAAAATTTTGTTCTTACTATTATAATTAATTTAAAATAAAATATAATTTATTATTTGAACAGGATATTAAAACATTATTCTTACTAATAAACTCACTAAAAAAATACAAATTATACGTACTCTCGTAGAAAATTGTTGAAAATGGATTTTAGTAAAAATTATTTAACCAAACTTGTAAAATTTGTAAAACTTAAAATAGATAAATAAAAATTGGTGTAAAAAATCAACACATAATATTAATATAGAATGAATGATGATAAATTATTTATACATATTATTCACATTTGGTTAAACCACTATTTTCGTAACTAAAAAAAACTTTTATTTAACCTTGAAATACATCTAACCTTGCTATTATTATTATTATTTCATAAATTTATTTTAATTATTATTACTATATTTAATTAATTATTATTATTTTTATTATTTTTTTAATTTTATGATTTTTATTACTACTATTTATTTTACTATTTTTTATATATTATTATGTTATAAATTTATTTTGATTAATATTATTAAAAGATTTTATTATTTATGATTATCTAATTATTATTGTATAAATTCCTTTTAATTAATTTTATTACTAATTATTTATTATTAATATCATTACTTTTTTATTATTATGATATAAATTTATTATATTATTATATTATTTTATATTATCATATTCTATAAATATAATCTATAACATATAAATTAATCAATCAAAATTAATCAATCAATTGATTAATTTTTTCATAATTTAAAAATAAGAATGTTGTTGTCTTTTTAAATTACAAGGTTGACCTTAATTCTTTTCATGTAAAGTGACTAAAAATCCATATATAATGGTGAAAAATTCATATGTAACTGTATTATTTAAGAATTCTATTTACTAATTCATATGTAATGATTTTGTAAATAATTTAGACACGAAATTTATTTCGTGTGTAATTTATTTATAAAATTTTACGTATAAAATTTATTTTGTATGCAATCTATCTATGGAAGCTTACATACGAAAAATTCTGTAAATAATTTTATATACAGATTTTATTGTATATATGCTAATCCAAACACGATATACTCCCGTAAATCCATCCACACCAAGAGTATATGCACGGATGCAAACAGAGCCTAACGAAAAGAGAATTAAAATTGGAGGCAGATAAAAAAAATGGGAGTAATTTTACAAAATGTAAAAAATTAAAAAAAAAAAATTGTAAAATTATATCTTTATCAAATAACCAAATTATCTTATTATTATAAAATTTTGATTAATTATTAGAATATAATTTTATTATTAATATTAATACTAATAATGTTATTAATATTTCATTTATTTTTATGATTAACAATATAATTTTTTTATTAATATTAATGTTCTGTTGTTATTACTATTTATTATTCATTAATATTGTTATAATTACTATTATTTATTTCTTTAACTATTTATTAAATAATTGCTTTTATGTTCTATAACATAACCATTGCGTTATATGTCTTCTCCTCCCAAATTTAGAAAAACCATCCTTGCAAATTAGTATATTTGAATGTAAGCAACAAACAAAATTAGGATTTTGCATTCCTTATATACAGCTCTCATGAGAAAACAAACAAAGAATTTGTTAGTTTTTAAAATAAATTTTGTTATGAATTTTTTTAGTCTTCTAGCTATTTTACACGGATAATTCTTTAGTTAAAAACTTATGAATAATAAAGAGATATTTTACATTTTATAGTTTAGGATTTAGAATACGGGTTAAATTCAAAAAAAAAATTATCTTACTTTACAATTTATTTTACTTTTCTTTATTTGAGATATATACAATTATTTTTAATTAGAGGAAAGTTTTATGATGACATTATTAGGAATGATGAGAAGCTAAGGTAGGTGCAAATTTGACTATTCCCGACTTCCTCTTTAAAATAAAAATTTATATTCATTTTCATTTTTATCTTTTCAGATATGAAATTTGTGTCTCATTCCATTTAGCACATGTGTGTAATCTTACACATATCCACTTTCATAATATCCTAAATGTTAATTAAACAATTTTCTTATAAAATCAAAATAAAGATCCGAATAAAGAAAATATGATATTATTAAAGATTGAATGTCAAAAGAACATACATTTTTTTTTTCAACATCAAAATTTAAAGAAAAAAATTATAATTTCACAAATCTAAAAAAAGTAAAAATTACATATAATTAAAATTTCATAGCAACTATAAACATGTATTATTTTTTGCACTGTTGAGAAAATACCTTTGAAATTTAAGTGAACTTGGATGTTGGACGAATTAAATAAATTAAAAAGAGAATGGAAAATTTTGTAATGAAAAAATAAAATTTCAAATGAAATGAAATTAAGAACCAAAGAAAAAATATAATTTTTTTTAAGTTATTATATAAACTAAGGAGTTACACCATTGAACGCTAAAAATTGCTAGTTAGACATTCTCATTTAATAGAAAATAAACAACAAATAAAAGTATTAAAAAAAAACAAAAATAACCAAATATGTGTTGTAGTAACCAATTAATTCGATAAAATTGAGGTTTATATTTCTTGAATTGGAATACATTCTTAGAAGGAAATCTCATAAAAGAAAGTAATTGAGGTTGTGATGAGAGAAAAAATACCTAAGAAATTTGAGTGAATTTGGTGGATATTGAAACAATTAAGAAAGAAAATGAAAATAGAGAAATGTGTAGCAAAAGAAGGATTCTTTGGAAAGAAACGAAATAATAAGAACCAAAGAGAATAGTGAAAATAAGTTATTTGTGTCACCTAATAATTTAAGGGTGTTTTAGTAATTTAAAATAGGATAAGTATGAACGAGGAGCTGGGTCATGAACTCA
>Ga0099825_1007703_pt1 | contig 13025 bp, 11 predicted proteins | sample SiratroredBW_FD_76838 | JGI IMG/M metagenome (GOLD analysis project Ga0099825, IMG submission 76838) | Root nodule microbial communities of legume samples collected from California, USA - Siratro red BW | ecosystem: Host-associated > Plants > Roots > Nodule | place: USA: California | collected...
ATGCTCTCTCTTGTTGGATATATTAACTGAGTGAATGACTTTGGTATTTATAAGAAAGTATGGGTAATGTGACACACTAATCTTCAGCAAAATTAGGCACAGAGATTGCTGAAGACATGCTCCTATTATTTACGTAAAGCCTTGCATTTATGGTTTACGTAATGCCATCTATTTTTGCTTTGACCTTTTCAACCAACAGCAACATCATATCTAGTACTATTAATTACTTGACTAATGTCTAACATTCTATTATCAAGCCAAGGACTATTACACACCTTCTGGATGTAACAAATAACGTAGGTAAAGGTAGAAGCAAGAACATCAACCATCTGAGAACTATGATTCTTAAGTATAAAAGAAATCAAAGACAAAACGGATGAATCTCTAGCACCCTATTCTGGAGCACAGTGGGAACGACAATTAAAAAATAAGTGAAGGGAGGTTTCTTTGGCACATCCACACAAACTACAGTTTGAGTTCTCACAATATACCCTTGCCGCCACAGGTTCTCATTAATGAGAAGGCGATTATGGGGTAAAAACCATACCAAGAAGGATCGAGTAGTGGGAATAGATGAAGATCAAAGAGGTTTATACCATGCAACATCAGGTGGGTTTTCTTTAACGTACAAACGTGCTTCCTTAAATGTCAAAGCACCATTACTACTAGCTAACTTCCAAACAGGTTGATCCATATTCTCATTAGCATTTAAGATATGCAGTTTAGACCACAAAAATTTCTCAGCTTACTAAATAGGTAAAAATACCAATTTAAATTTTCCTAAATAATTCATGGACTTGCTAATTAATGTAATCTATTTAATAACAATGGGATATATTTATGCTAGCATAATCCAATTCCAAAAGGAAGATCTCTACCAATGATTTTGTAGCTGTGCGGATAAATTAGAATAAATTATACTCTCACAATTATCCTTGTGTCATTATCATTGATATTGAACCGTTGGCATGTGATGTAAAGTTTACAGTAGTCACAAAACATAGCAAATTTACCTTATCCTTGATACCACCAACAGGTAGTACAAGACCTCTCAACGTCATCTCCCCAGTCATAGCAGTATCCGATCTTACTCTTTTCTGACTGAAAAGTGATACCAATGCTGTTACCAAAGTCACTCCAGCTGAAGGCCCATCTTTTGGTACAGCACCAGAAGGAAAATGTATGTGTATATCTCGGCCTTCCAACAGATTAATGCCCTCTGCAGCAGCTAGCCTAAGTTCAGCTGCTCTTGCCCTTACCTATAAACCAATCAGTCATAGTCAATGAAATGAGTCTTGAATTGATACAGGCATCAACTGCCATGAAAATGTAATAGTGAGATGAGAAGTTATGCATATTGAGCTACCCACTGAGCAGTAGCATTCATTTCATGCAGACTGGAATTGAAATGACCGAATTTATCCTAATAATTATTTTTTGCAACCTACACCTTGCTGCTCGCAAAGGAAACAAAAGGTGCAATTCAAGCAATACTTAGACGATTTAAAACACATGATGCACTATAGTTTTAAAACAATCCTTAGCCCTTACATCAATAAACCAGTAAAAATAATGTAGAGATACTACTACCTTAACAACAAGGAGCATGCAAACTAATTTAATTTGACTTGGGTTTGTAATATCTATTCACCTTGTGGGATAGGGATATTTTGATTGTTGTTGTAGTAATATTTATTTGACTTCCATCTGGAACAAAACTTTTGGAGTCTGTGCTGAATCTTGGATTTGCCATTCATTCTACTATTAGGTTATAGCCAAAAGATTGGTTTTTGAGGGATATTTCTTTTCTAAGACAAGTTTATATGACATGAAATTTATAGTTTTGAAAGTCATATGTGGTGTTTAACACATTTTGAAATTCTAGGGTTTTAGGTATAGAGAAAGGAGAGAACGAGGCTAAAAACTTTGAAGTTGATATTAGCTTAATACGTACGATTTGTTGTATGTGTTACAGAATACATAAGACATAAGTACTGACCTTTATATATTCTAATACTATATCATTGTCCTAATTAAATAGGAAAACAAATCACCATAATATAATAAGAAATACAGAAGCCATTGCCAAGAGATAGATGAGAAGGGCATATGAAACCAATCCTAACTGATAATCTACGTAACCAATATATATTATTTTATATTTTATTTATTATAACTACATATTTTTATTTTCTAGGGAATTTATTTGGCAGATATAGAAAATTTGGAGATTGGTTTTGGATGGGTTAGTTACGTGTTCCATGCAAGGAGGATGTCTTATCTTTTCTTGGTATTCCTTCCTTTCCATTTTGAAAATCTTAGTAGTGTCATTACATTACAGTGTTTAGAAATGGAAGGAACAAGAATAGCATACCAAAAATTAACAATAAGGAAAGCAGGATAATGGCGAAAACGCATTTAGGCACATGCATGTGACAATTAGTCTGTTACGAGTAAGAGGAAATATATTTGAAAGGAACATAAAGGAAAGAATTCAATCAATGAATCAAGATAAAAGTTAAAACTAAATTAGATCTGGTCGGTTACCCATGTTAGTGCTATCTGAGCTGATTCTTTGATCACATCACCCAGTTGTCCAGTAAGATGCAATTCACCCTTGCCAACCATTGTCGTAGCCTCCACAAACTGAACTTCTCCACCAAAAGTAGTCCAAACCAGCCCAACAGACGCCCCAGGGGTAGCTACACGATCTGCTGCTTCTCTTCCATCAAACTTTGGAGGCTGTAGTTGACAACAAGAAATAAGGTATTGTCAAATTAAATTTCCATTGAAGATTTGTTTATATAAAATCACTGCCAAGATGAATTCATACACAAGGTACTCATTCTTGTATTATATCTGGGTTTATAACTCGAGTGAATTTTAACATATCGTTCACTACATTCACAGGTGCCAAGGAACTATATTATATACTACGCATACAAACTTGTTTGCACTTAAAACATTATTTCCTGAGATATAATAAAGAATTATACGGCAAGCTATGAGACCATTGGATTCCAGTTGCTGAGGGACAGACAAATATTTTTATATAGTTTAATCCCATCATTTTTTATTCCTTTTGAGGGGAGGGATAATACTCGAAACTTCAAATGCAAACACACAAATTTGCCAACCAATTACCCCTAGAACTTTTTCAAGCATAGGTTCATCAACCACCAATGGAGAGATGATCCTGAACGTGTTTGAAATGTCACGATTGTTGACACCCATGGGTATCACTTCCATTTCAACTTCAGCAGCATCAGCAAGTTTGTTTTCCAGAAGTGGGGTAGAAAGTCCCTCTACCCCTTTGCTTAATGGAACTACATGGTCTTGCTCTGCTACTCTTACTGCAGCAGCACGAGCCAGGGCAGCAAGACTCCTTTCCAAATTGCGTACACCAGCTTCCCTGGTATATCTCTGAATAACAAGTTCCACCATCCCCTGCGTCAAAAAATACTCTACTTAGTCAATACCACAAATATTCTTTCTATAATGACAATCAGTACAGGTTATTTCTGTGCGACTGTACAGTATGCTTTACATCTTTTCTATAGTTTTATTAGTAGAAGAAGAGCAAGCAAACTAGAGGTTACTAAGGAAGGACTCCTAATGCTCAACTAACAGCTTTTGTGAAGGTGGAAAACACAGAAAGTATCAATTTTAAAATGGCGCAAACTGGGAAAAGGGAGATGCCAGAATGGATAGCAAACACCTAGAATTTCTGGACATATATTTCAGGTAAATTAATATGTTATGTATTTCCTATTTCCCTTCATTCAAAGATTGGACAAAAGAATATTGTTTGGTTGTTTTTTTTAAGGCTTTTGGTTTAATAAACAAGATGCATTAGAGTCTACTTTTACTCTGTATTATTCTCCCTTTTCTTTTAGGTTTACTCTGTTCAACTGTGGTTGGTAGCTTGTTTTCATTCTGTAGCACTCTCTAACTAACTTAGAGACAGTTAGAGCTTAGGGTCTGTAACCCCTCATAAATTCTCTCTGTATCACTTATTTCAGTGATATTTATCTTGAGAATAACAGATCAGAAAACTTCATCTATATCTCTAAATCTAATAAGATGGCACCCAGACTATTTGCACTTCAGCAGAATGAAAATAAACTTCCCACGCTCAAGAAAAAACTTCGGTACCTCTGGAATCTGAAGAAACTCAGAACTCAAACCATGTTGATCCAAAACTCTTGGAATCAAATGCCGCATGGCTATTTTGAGCTTTTCCTCAGGTGTATATCCAGGAAGCTCAATGACCTCCATCCTGTCAAGGAGAGGTGGAGGAATAGGTTGTGCTCTATTTGCTGTAGCCACAAAAATGACCTTGGATAGATCAAATGGAACATTCAAATAACTAGCCAACTTAAGGAACAACTTTGGATTATTTATTTATTGGAATAAAAGAAAATAAAGCAGTAATAACAAAAATGAACTAGTTCCGGTGAAATGAAGTATATATCAGGTATAAAGAAAATTAACATGATTTCCTTGCAGAAACTGTTTACTGATATTAGCATCAATTCATCCTTGAAAATACTTGTCTTTGCAATGTACGAAACTGAGTAACTGACATTTGGACTGACAGCTTGCTAGTAAAAATGCAAAATACCTTCAGTTACTTCAGAAAATAGATACTATTCTCATATCATATGTAAAGAAGAAGAAAACACTTAAATGATTCTACATCTTAAAAAATACCTACATAAAATATCAAATTTTATAAACCAAGATAAGGAAAAGTCATTATGAATATACAGGATACTGATCATTGAATGTTTCGTTTTGTTCTGGATCAAGAACCTCTAGCAATGCAGAAGCTGGATCTCCACGAACATCAGACCCCGTCTTGTCAATTTCATCAAGTAACATGACAGGATTGCAAACCGCTACTCTCTATAGGTCAAATACAAAAGCAACTATCAATCTAAATCAGATCACAAAGAAAAGCAGAGCAACAAACATGTATCATGAGTTTTTATTTGTTTAGTCCAATCTTATTGCATGACCTTGTAAACTTCAAGCATGCGTTACCGTGTGTATAGAAAAGAAAAAGTATACCTTGTTCTTTTACAATACTTACAATTTACAAAATAATATATATTAAAGCAATGAGATGAATTCTCCTCCATCAGTATCTTCATTTTATTTTGCATCCATAATATATGATAACTAAAATAAGTAAACTTTCATGTAAGCATACTTAACAAAACTACTTAAAATCCTTTTGAACATTTTTCCATCCATCGGAAGATAAGTTTCTCCTATCCTTTTGAAATCTCCACTCCGCAGGCCTTTCCTTATTAGAGTATGATTAGTACCCAAGCATTTGGAGAACCCACCCTCAAAGAACTAGCCATTAAGGGAGCAGAGCCAAATAGTTAAACACTCCACTGAGCATCCCATAATACCCAAGTTCCTATCATAGCACCTCCTGCTTTCACTCAGTGACACTTCCCTCTTAGTGTACTGCACAATTATTTAGAACCTAGAATCTAGAATTTGTATTGTAATCAATCAGCATTTTCCTTATCACTGTAATGCACAAACAATCTGAATCAAGAGTTTGCCTCTTTGCTTCCTAATATTCACTCAGCTCTAGTCTATTTCACTAGGACTATCAAATGGAAAATAATAACGTATAAGAAGAAAGAGCTAGCAGTCCTTGCATAATAAAGCCTACAATTATTTGCAAATTTTGTAAGAATAAGATAATGTTACAGGTAGTTTTCAATATCTAAGTTGGATTTTGAACCTTCAGTCCATCTATAAGCCTCCCAGGCATGCTTCCAATGTATGTTCTCCTGTGTCCTCTAATATCAGCCTCATCCTTGACTCCACCAAGGGATATGCGTACAAATTTTCTGCCCAGAGCAGAAGCAATAGAAGACGCCAATGATGTCTTCCCAACACCCGGTGGTCCAACAAAGCACAATATTGGACCCCTTGCATCTGGCTTAAGCTGCAATGCACATACACTTAATATCAGATACACATTAAGATGCAGACTACCACGTATTTACTGGGAGGCACAGTAACAGGGATTTGAAAACCTTGCGAACAGCCAAGTATTCAATTATCCGTTGCTTGACCTTCACTAAACCATAGTGATCACTGTCCAGCCGCTCCTGTGCAGCTCTTAAGTCCAGTTCAAGCTCTTTGCTGGTCTTCTGCCATGGCAAATCAGCAAGAAGATCCAGATAAGCCCGTGAACTGTTATACCCAGGCTGCTGAGGCTGCATTTTTTTAAGTCTCCTGGGAGAATTGCAGTAAAATTAATTGATTGCCTCCACTAAGTAGTAAAGTTGCTTGTATTTTGATAATATAAAAATTTCATTTTTATTGAAATTTATGGCAAGAAATTCCCTCTGAAAGACCAGTCATTGGCATGTATGGCTATGTTCTGAACAAAAAAAGCACCTTAACTCTCTCTGAGCATGCTTCCAGACATTCTGTGGCATTCCTGCACTTTGCATCTTTCTTTCCAGGGCAGCAAGGTCATCTTCATCGTCATCATTATCACCAAGCTCCTCTTTTATAGCCCTCATCTAAAATATATCATACACAGAAAAGAATACAAAAAACAGTCCTATTAGATAAAAAGCCATGGAAGACAATACATAGAAACAGAAGTAAAATGTTCCTCTGCAGTTGAACATTCTAAGAGCCCAAACCTTCTTAAATTCCTGGCATAATATTAATATTTCACCAATTACACGCTGCTTCTATAATCAAAACTAAAAACGCTCTTTAATATGTATTTTTTCCACTCTTAAAAGCCAACAAAGTTTAGATTTTGTTCCTGGAATTCCTTAGACCATGAAAATTCAGAAGGTACAGCAATAACCATTTGCCACAAAGACACATTGCTTATTTCAAACAAACTTACATCCAAAATTTTTATCAACTAGAGATATGATCAAATTATATTATATAAATGTGTAAATCTCACCATACAAGTTGGTTTTATGAGGTTGAGATAAACTCAAAGTCTACTTTCTATGATGGTATTTATCTAGACTCACCCTCAATTTCAGTTTGAGGTGTTATTATGACAATAAACTTTTGAATTGAAAATTGTAATTTAATTTTATTAATGTATTAACGTATTCATCTTTGTTGATATTTTCCCTACATCCTTGCATTGACATTTCAAATATATATCAAAATGATGGTGCAAGAAAGCTAACCTGCTGTCGAAGAAGAAATTCTTTTTGAGATTTTGACAATTGTCCTTCAACCTTTTGTGTAATTTTCTCTGCTACACGTATTGACTGCATTCATGGATAGTAGTAGAATCAAAGATAAATAATATGAAACCAAAACCGTAGGATGCATCAGCAACACTAATACTTACCTGTAAGTGCCTATCAACCAATTCTGTCGCTTTTGAAAGCCTGTCTTTAGGGTCAACTGAATCCAACATTGATAGCTGTTCTTCAAAACTTATCTCAAAGCTAGCAACAAATATATCGGCCAACTTGTGCACTGGAACTGTTTCCAAAAGAACTTTTGTCCTCCCACCAGTTTTTTGTTTCTGTATACAAGAATAAAAAATAAGCTACTAATGCTCATACAATACAACAAAGAAATTATTACATGCCCATGATATCATAAATAATTAGAATATAAAACTGCAACATGATAACACTAACTAATTAGACTATGAAGACAAAGGTCCATGGGCAACATTTCATATATTGAAGAAATACTTTATTCAAATCATGCAATCAAATTATATTCTTCAACCATCTGTACCAACATGCCAGGGGATTTAATAGATCAATGCTCAAACAACATTTCCATCTATTTTATTATGTTTTTTTTTTTAATAAAACTTATGTCAGGCATCACTATGAACTTTGACATCTCAGTTAGACTGATACTCCAAAAGTCATCAATTATATGTCATCACATGAAATGTATTATTAAAAAAGGAAAATAAGAATAGAAAACATAGAGGGCCAGACCAAACCCATGTTAAAGAAAAACAAAACAAGTCCCCTGAAAAAGTTATTTTAAGGGAAATATAGGAAGTTGAAACCTATCATAAAAAGGGTCAAGTAGGCATAATACTATACCAGCTAAAATCTAACTTACTAGCAATGCCAAGGGAGGCCAATTTATCAGCATCGATGTTATTATGTTACTTGAAGAGGTTTTAATGTTATATTGTCACAAGCTTTTACCTGCTCCAGAACAGAAATAAGCTCCACGGCTGTTGCTTTAAATTGACGAGATAACGTTATAAAATCTGGGTCTTGCTCCACCTGTTCCATCTCTAGATTAGAAAAATAGAAGTAACTCAGCATCTTCGAAGATAAGAACTAAGTTTCTGAAATGATAAAGAATGTTGAAATGAAAATAAGGAGATCAGAAGAATAAAACTACTTGAAGACGTCGTAAAATCGCGTGCCCCCACCTCCCATTGTTTAAAAAATAGTAGTGAGTATCCTTGGAAGGTATGTAATTGAAACACTGAATATTACTGTCATAAATCTGATCTGTAACATCTTTAAATAAGCATATTGTTGTGTCAAATACATTAAACTTTTCTCAGATTGCAATGAACACTCGTTAGCTTCTAATATAGATAACGGATTTGAGCTAGTATGCTAATAATTGACAGTATTAATAATCTATACATTCATAGGAAGCAGATAAAAAAAAAGTTTGCTGAGAATATTTGCATCTAGTAAGGTGAAGAGATAGATCCCATGTGATAAAGTAATTTTTCATTAGTGGAACATATTACTAAATGTATTCGTTGTTTAATTATAATTGTGATAATTATTATCATTATTATAATTGTTTTCCGAAAAAACCAGAATGAAGTGTGAAAGTAACGTACATAAAACAAAATATGCATTTCCTAAATAAAAATTCACGTTAAGGAAAAAGTGATCGAGTTACCAGTCCTGGTCATCTCTAGGGATGAGATCCTTGCAGTATGGTATGTTCCTCTCATGCTTAGTTCCTCGACACTAAATCTGCATAGACCTTCAAGAACAACAATATATGTGACTCTTCCACTTGGTTTCTCCACTCCTCTAGACAAGTGTAGTGCTCGAGCAGCTACCCCCCTGGAATTGAATGTCTATTAAAATCCACCTCCATTTGATGATTTTTTTTCTAAAAAAGGCCATGAGATAACTTATTCACTTCGCAGCATAAGAAAGTTGAGGAAGGTGTGATGCGAAAGGATTAATGTACAAATATGAAAGAGGGACAGCCAATTTAGCAGAAAAGAAACAGCAAACTAAATCAAAGTTCATTAGAAGAAAATATTTTGGTGAGACAACTTCCTGCAGATGGCCTGATGAATAGTTAGCGTGTTTATGTTATGTATTAAGTTTCTTAATGTGACACAAAAGATGTTCCCCGAGCCATACCTCTTATGCCAATGAACAACATCATGCTGGTTTTTCACATCAAGCCTATGAGAATTTGGAGAACCGCCTTGCAATTTTGAGCTTCTGTCTAGAGAATCAGTACCTACCCCTACAAGGAAGAAAACATAAAACAATATTGGAAACCATTTTTTTGTATCATTTTTTTTTTCTTTAAAAAAACCAAAACTAGTAGAGATGACTTTATCACCTTGAGGTATAACCGTACCAGCTGGCTTAACTTCAGCAGCATCCCGTACCGGTAAGATGCCAATCAACCCCTTCTCTTCTCGCTGCCAAAGTTCTTGCTCCACCAACTTCACACTGCATTCATTCATTCAGGAAACAGCCACGTGCATGAGCATTTGAACTTGAAAAACATTCCCTAAATCAAAAGTCTAATTACGGAACTACTAATAATAAGTAAAGGGAGAACATATTCCACAATCAAATCCACTTCATGTTTCATATCATCTGTGCCGTAAATTTACTAGTATTACGAAAGCAAACAAAGTCTAACACAGAAAAAAAATCTGGCATATAAGAATTGAAGGGAGGGAAGAATTGACAAACCTAGCGGGAGAAGTGCAAGAAATACGGATGATGGCGCCAGGCAAAAGGACTTTGTTCCTGAACGGAAGAATTGCTAACCGACTCGGAAGTTCAATCGATTCCGCCATCAGAGAAAGACAGAGAGAAGTGAATATGTGTGGTTCGGTTTGGTTTAGTCTTAGCTCAACTCAACTATGACGTGGAAATTATGGGTCTATAGAATTAAACCCCAACACTGTAACTGTAAAATGATGGACCTATTCTCTATAGAACTTGGGTTGGGTGTTACCTAACTAACTAACTTAGTGACCGGTTTAACACCCTCACTGCTTGCTGCTGCAACCTCCTCCTTCACTACGCGTCACTAAAATTATTCAAAAACTCTCAATTATTATTCTCTGTTCTGGCGCCATCGCAATCACTCACCATTGTTAAATTTTACGTAATTAAATGAAATATACAGCATCAAAATTACTTTTACTTTTTCGGAGTGATCCATTTGTTCCAAATTGTGTTTGTATGAAAGAAGGGTATGCAGGTTATGTAGATTAAATTAATAGCAATGCCAATCATTGTTATTTTTTGAAATATAATATTTGTGTCTACGAAAGTTTACGTGAATAAAGAGAATAATTTATTATGTCTCACGCGAATATTACAATTGTTTTAATTTGGACGTGTCTAATAATGAGATATTTGAAGTTAAATTCATCGTTTGCTACAAACTTGTCGTAATACACTTAGTCTAGAGAGATACAAAGAAATGATAATATTTAACTCTAAAATAGATTAATATTCTCTTTGAGTTAGACCAGAAGATCTAGATATTTCAAATCCTTAAAAACTAACGCCAAAGGTGTCATACAATCATTTGTTACATGTTGTTGACCTAATAAAATCTCTAGGAACTCAAGTATTGGAATATCTCCTTATACCTCAAACACAACCTTGTGTTGGGAATTGTAAGTTCAATTCACGATATCAATGTTAGACAACTCGAATTAAGAACATGGTTTAGGATTTAGGTTATCCTAGATGATCATGTAAAGGAAGTGAGATCATCACACCATCTTCAGGTTGGTTGAATCTTTTTTCCCACTCATTATAATCAGCTTTTTGATGGCATAATTGATAATAGTCTGTGTATGCTCGATCCCAGAAACAAATATTTAATCATTAAATATGAAATCTACCTAAATTATTTCTTTTCCCACTAAATCATGACATTGAACAACGTATAAGAAAACAAAAATAAATGTCTAATTATGGCCAACTTAAAAGCTCTTAGCCGCCACATATTTAAGTCTCCATGTGACATATCACACTTGGATCAACCACACTTTACCATCTATTCTACCTTTTAGCATCTTCTCATTATATGCCAACTTTTATTATTGTTTTAAACATAAATTTCATTCCAAGCAACATATGCATTTAAAAACTAATATTTTTCTTAAACTTAAAGAAATTGAATTATGGTAATTAAAATAGGAAGTTTAGAACCTTGTCCAAAAAAAGTATTGTCAAACATAATGTAATATGTGAAAATAAAATAATATTGTTAGAAATATTTAAATTTTTTATATGAATAAATGGCAAAAATAGATATGAATTATTCAACAATACTTTTGATATATGAAACTTAAAAATATAAAATATGTCAATGTCATTGTTATTTTTAAGTTAAAACATATATTTTATATGCTGTCTCTATTCATGTCAAGTTTTGAAAATTTAGTTCTCACTACTTTCGCCTTCTTTATAGTGTATTTTAAATTTATATCTTTGTAGAGCATTACTTCATTGGTTCCTTACATATAATAATCATATTAAATATGTACTACACCTATAAGAACTAAACTAAAAGTGCATTATATGTATATGAACCAAAATAAAAATGCCTAAAGAGATGATTGTGACAACACCAAAATCGATACTTTTATTTACATGCACAAAAATAGTCTAATACAAGGGACTAAATTAAGGATTTACTATATTTATATTTGGATGAGACATTTTAAAGTTTTCTAGAATTTGAAAAAATTTAACTTTTATTTTTTTTAAATAATTTTTTTTAGATTAATTAATTTCATATTTGTTAAAATTTTATTTTTAGCTTGGATATGTGATAATTTGATAAAAGAATATCTTTAAAAACTTTAAATTTAATATTAAAAATAAAAATGTACTAAATTTTAATAAATACAAAATAGTATTCAATAATATTTACCCAAACTATATTTCTGTCTAGTTTTTCAATGTAAACTATAAAAAGTTTTACGAGACAATAAAATATTTATAAATAATTTTTACTACAATTATACAAATACACAAATTTTCTTTCAGATGTTTACTAAATTTCCCTGAATTTAGTAAAAAATACACTATATTTTCAAATCAAGTACTAAGTCTCTTCAAACTATATAATAATCCAGTTAGTAGATCTTACCATTTCGGATATATTTCTTAGAGAATTGAGGAATTTGATACTGTAAAGATCCCCTTGAAAATCATCAACCACGAGTTTTTCTATATAATCTTTACCAATCATTATATAACCATCATCCTTCATGTTAAATGATACTTTAATAATAGCTGCACGAATAAAGCAATTTAGAGTTTTAAAAAAATTCAACTCCTAGATAACTTGCAGTTCCTGATTAATCAAATCTTCATCACAGCTAACGGCACCATCAATTTGAATTTGCAATTGGTTCACTGTTTTAGTAACAAGATCCACCTTTTCATTAACATTGCAATTGATTAGATCTTATGATGATTACGATGTTAACCACATAACTAGTTCAACATAATTACACAAAATTGCTTAAATAAAGTAAAAGCTGTTTTAACTTTTAAAACTAAAATTCTTATGCAAAAACATGCTTTCTAAAAATAAGCCTTGAAAATAATTTTCTATTTCTTAAAATTCACACTGTCATGATGATTAAATAACAATTCTTATATATATATATATATATATATATATATATATATATATATATATATATATATAAAATTTTTTATATTTTTATATAAATTGTATGTTTTTTTATAAAAATATAAAAATTA
>Ga0099825_1007704_pt1 | contig 13024 bp, 5 predicted proteins | sample SiratroredBW_FD_76838 | JGI IMG/M metagenome (GOLD analysis project Ga0099825, IMG submission 76838) | Root nodule microbial communities of legume samples collected from California, USA - Siratro red BW | ecosystem: Host-associated > Plants > Roots > Nodule | place: USA: California | collected...
CAATTTTCCAATTTTCTTATTGGCTCCTCTTCAATTCAATCTTATTTTTTATTTAATTTTGGTGTGCCAACACCGTAGGAGTTCTTGAAGTTCCAATATTTGTTGAGAATGCACAATATAATTTGTGAGCTTTTTTTATGTTCACATGCATGGAAAACCAAGGAGGCAGACATTGTGATCCTTATCTTTACTTCTCATTGTCTCCCATTTTGATTAAAAGGTCTTATCTGAAACTGTGGAGTGCACTGATATTTCTATAAAATTTCGAGAATCTCTTCGATCCAAAGGCTCTTGGTTTGTTTGATGTTTTTTTTAGTTATTTAAGATGATTTTGTTGGCAGTTTTTGCTACATCATTTGTTTGTGGATGTTTGTTTGTGGATGCTCAACTAAGTCATCTTGTGTTTGATGTCAAGTTGTTGCAAAAATCTTTTAAAGCCTCTGTTGTCAATTACCAAGCAATGGGGTAGTCCATGTCGACATATAATATTCTTCCAACAAAACTTTTGGACTTGTGTGTGCCAAGGGCTCCGTTTTTGTCCATGTGGTAAAATAATCAATAACGACGATTAAGAATTTGACTTGACCTTTTGTCAGGAAAAAGATAGGAGGATATCCATTTCCTGTATGACGAAGGACCATGTTGTAACAATTTGATGTAGTTCTTCAGCGGAAAGAATATGGAAAGGTCCAAACTTTTGACATTTTAAGCATTTATGAATGAATGAACAGGCTTTTTGCCGAATGGTGGGCTAGTAGTATCCAGTCTGAAGTACCCTTGTCACCATGCACGCATTTCTGAATGCATTATGTATATCCCTGAATACAACTTAACAATGACATACTTAGCTTAGTCATATAATGGTCCTATCGTGAAAACATAAATATGTTAGGTAAAAAGAAACATTAACTCGTGAAGTCGTGAAAGAATTTGTTTTTTGAAAAAAATAAATGTGAAATTATAAAACATTTATCAAATATGGATTTTGTTAAGAAAGTAGAATAATTTCTTTCAATTTGCTTCAAGACTTTACTACTTAACTTACATAAATATAAAAAAGAACTTGACACAACCTCCATATGATTATTATAAAAAAAAATAAATGAAAACTATAGTCAAAAACGATGATACAATCAATTAAAAACAATTCAATCCTTAAATTTAATTTCATTTTTATATTTTATTCTTCTCTATTTTTAAATAAAATAATAATATTTTTATCTAAATAAAATCTTTTAATAAAGTATTTATTATATTATTATTATTATTATATCGTTACCGTCACGTCAAAGTTATTAAGTAGATGAGATGTATGCGGCGGTGTCAAACCCGTGCTTCTTGCTCCACACTACCAAACAACTTCCTATAATGCTGGTAATTATTTTTTCTCCATCCGCTAAATTTTGTATTAGTTTCTACGTTCTGTGTTATCTTTAGTCAGATTATTAAGGAGGAAGAGGACGTGGATGCGGAATTCGTTTTAATGATACGAATGGATATCTAAAAGTTTTCACCAAATGTTAATGCGACCACTGTTGGAAGTCAGAGGATGCGGCCACCGTGAGAGGTTCGTAGTAAGTATTGATAAATCTCATTTTTCTTCCTGGCCAAACTATTCTGCATTCCGATTCCGCACCAGTGTCACCGACCCCTGCTAAGGTGAGTTTTCCGACTCCTGTTGTTAACATCTGAAATTCTATACCGTATTTTAATGGAACTAAGTGTTGCTAATAATGAAGGCAGAAGATTGACATCACAGACCAAATTCATCGACTCCACTACACATGAAGATGAAAATTTTAGGTTTGTGTTTTCTGGGTTTTTCTAATATTTTTGAAATTCCAAAAACAGCCTTCTGAAATAATAATGAGTATAGCTGGGTGGGGCATTTCTTTCACATTTATTTATCTTTTTCTGGTTGAAAGCAGGTTTGAAATTGGACCTGACACTTTTAGAGTAGGTATAGTGGAATACAGCTGTTTCACACCAAGATAAATTATTATTTTATTATTATATAATATTTTATTTAAAAATAAATGTTAAATGGACTTAAATAAATTATTATATAATACTTTATTGAAAACGTAATTCGGTGGAAAAGTATAATTTTCTTATAAATATAGATATAAATTGAATTTAATATTAGTTATTAATATAAAATTTAAATTTCGTAACTTAAATTATTAATTGAAAAATCTGTATATGAATTTGAATTTACTGTTGTAAATAAATTTTAATTTTCTTTTTGCTTTTAACAAGTTTTAGAAATTATTATTAATTAGAAAAATAATATTTAAAAACATATTTTACTGAACCTATTTAATTTTTTTAATTAATTTAAAATAAAATAAAAAATAAAATTGAACGAAGGTTCCCATAACATGTTTTCTTTTTTGACTAAATATCATCGGATTCTTTTACTATTCAAAAGGAAAACTGCTCCCGATTTTGTAAAAAAATTATGATGTTGCGTGTTCACATTGGTTATGTTTTTTGTGTTCACATTGATTTATCTTTTTCGCGTTCACAATGGTTATGATTTTTTTGTCTTCACGTTGATTTATCTTTTTCGCGTTCACATTGGTTTTGTAAATAAAATATGATGTTGCTTTTTTTTCATTTGAAAACTCAATATTAGAGAGATTAAAGTATTGTGTTCACATTGGTTTTGTAAATAAAATATGATGTTCACATTTTTGGATTTCTCACATCTTTTGGTTTGTTTGGATGTTGAACTGTTTGTAGGGTTTCTTTCGAGTGAAAATTTCTAAACTGTAATTTGTTGATTTTAAAATCCTCTTGTTGTTCCCCACTTGCAGTGGTTCACCGGGTTTGAGATAACCTAATAGAATCCAATGGAAAATATTTCTGTGGCTCGCAATTCCTTGTTTTGTTTTCTTTTTATTGATATTTTCTAATAAATGGGCATTAAAGAAGGAGCAGGTTTTATGTTTTATGGCTTATGTAGGTACCTGCTGTGAATTTGGCACCGCTTATTTCTTATTAGAACTGCTATCACCGTTCTACTAGCCAGCATATAAGATCAAGTTAGGTCAGTTTATTCTCTAAGAGCCTGGTGCGAAATTCGTTACGAATGGAACTCAATATTTTAAGAATGTTAATTTTATGTATTATATCTCATTTGTCTCTTAACTTTAATATGTAGTTGACGTTTTTCTTCCGGGGAAACCAGTGGCACCGACCCCTCTTCGGGTGAGTTATCCGACTCCTGTTGCTAACATCTCAGATACAACGATAAATCGGTGTGTCAGAACGCATACATCTTAATAAGTTTTCAGACATATATTAACCTCCTCGGTTAGATCATAAATTTGAACATGATCAGCCGAAGATAACTGCACCTTTACACTTCGGTAAGCTGTAAGATGTTGTCAAAACTCACTAACAAAAATAATAGGATCCTGTTAGAAATGATCCTGTTTGGCAAGCCATGTAATTGAAAAACATCAGCAGCAGGAAAGAGATGAGAAAGATCCATGAAATGTGCTGCTGCTTTGCTTAATCTGTCAACTACAACTACAATTAAAATGATATGTTTGTCATAAATTTTACAATTAAAATGATATGTTTGTCATAAATTTTGGACAATCCTTCATAGTCAAATATGATATGGAATTGGAAGAGGTAGGCAGAATTATCTAGTGTCAAACTATATTCTTTAGTGAAGGGTTCATCAAAAAATAACATAAATTGGCATGCCGTCCACTCATGTAAAGAGTAAGCTTTTTGTTGCTTGTGTTTTGGGTTGGAAAGTGTCCGATGATTTGGGTGGGTTAGACAATATAGGTACTTTTAATTAAACGTTTTCCGTTCAAATATTAATTTCATACATTAAAATATTTAAATCCCTACTTAAAATAAGTAAATTCAAATTTTGCAATAAAATTACGAAGTAGTGTGAAAGTATGTTCGTTCTTTATTATGTCTAACTTAAAAGGTATCATCACTCTTAATTATCAATGTTAGCATAGGACAAATGGGGACGGGACATGTGATTTCATAAAATAATAAGAACACTTTTCCCAATGCAATATGGACATGCTTTCAACCCCCGAAAAAGATAAATAAATGTGAACGCAATACTTTAATATCTCAAATGAAAAATATGGAAAGCAACATCATATTTTATTTACCATGTGGGGGGCAGTTGTCCGTTCGAATATAGAAAGATAAGAACATATTGCTTTAGAATAAAGATAGTTTAACACCACTTTAAAACTTACCATTATTTGAGATTTGATTTTTTAATAAAATATTATATAATAATAAAATAATAATATATACGAGTGTGATATGAAAATAGAAAATAAATTGCTTGTGGTGCATCTTATCATAATATGAATGTAACTAAAAGAAAGTCTCAGATCTGTAACTGTACACTTTAGATGAGAACTCCTTCTTTTCTTGAAGGTATGTGAGGATGGGAATAACAAAGTCCCCCCCTTTTCCACGCCTGGAATTCCGCCTAAAGGATGCAAACATGGATTCTCCTTCATCGGTTCAAGTAAAGGTATGTGAAAAACAGCTGCCCTAACCTATTCTTATCACTGTTCCTATCATATCATCTTCTACAATTCTCATATCAGTATCATGCATCATTCTCTTCGCGTCTCCTTTTTCCAGAATAAACTAAATTTCCCCTCTAATATTCTGCGCTCAATAGTTTCACATTCTTTCATTTGTTAGCAAGTCAGGATATAGATATTTTAGTTTATGAGTTTAAATAAATTTGCAGTTTTATGCTTTAAATAATTATTGACTTATTTTTAAAAGTATGGTCTTAAAATCTACGAAGCTCGAACACTTCTTTCTAAATGACATTTCGGACGTCGTTACATATACACTTAAGACATTGGCGTTCGACCCTTAACGTTAAGTGTCCAAAGATAGTTTTTTAATGACAATTCTAACACGACTCATCACCATTTTAAAAGAAATTAATATAATAATTTTTTTAAAAACTTGTAAACTTATTATAAATGTAAAAACCAAATTTTATATATAATTAAAATATTTAATTTATATATGTTTCTTTTCACATTTTAAATTTTAAATAAATTAATTAAATTATTTTTTGTTATATTTAGTTAATCTTGTTTATAGACTATTTTTTAGAATAATGATATTTTGATACGTTAGATAACATGTCAATTAATTGACAACTTGCGTAACACTCACCTAATGCCGAATCATCAAAATAATATTATTTAATTAAATTGCAGTTGCAGAGAAAATTTGAAAATTAAAATTCCAATAGGTTTTGGAAAAAAATTTAAATTGTCAATCTCAATTTGTAGTTTACTAAGTTTTTTTGTTTTTAAAAATAGAGTTTCTACATTTTGTGCATGCTAAACATATTTAAAATAATGATTATGTGATTGTGTGATTATTTTCTTTACTTCTCATATGATTCGGACCTTCTTTCACATTTCTCCTCATTTTTTCTTATTCTCTTCTCATTTTACCATTATTTTTTACTTATTGTAATTCAAAAATATGTGGGTTAACACCGCTATGGACTTCATTGAAGGTTTACCCAAACTAAGAGGAAAAGATACAATATTAGTGGTTGTAGATAGGATGACAAAATATATTCACGTTTTTGCTATCTCTCACCCATAAACGATGAAGGAGATAGCAACATTGTTTGTGTAGAAAATAGTTAAATTATATGGGTTTCCAACTTCAGTCATTTCAGATAGAGACAAATTGTTCACAAGCACTTTTTAGACTGAACTATTTAAGTAAGTTGACACTAAACTCAGCATACCACCCTTAAATGAACGGGCAAAGTGAAGTAATCAATAAATGTGTTGAAGCTTATCTTAGGTGTTTCTCAAGTTATAAACCGAGACATTGTCCAAAATGGTTACCATGGACAAAGTATTGGTATATTACCAACTACCATGGCACAAGAACATGATGAGGAGTCAATCTAAGCACATATAGTCTCTTCTTGGTATGTGCTATGTCTTTGCCCTATAACCAAAAGGTGGTGGGGTTGAGATGTTCCTGAAAGATTGTGAAATGTAATGCTAAATTAGTCTTGTGTAGAATTATAAAAGTTAACATAATCAAATCAATATCAAAATCAAAGTACTTTAACATTTTGAATAATGTAAAAGTTCATTTTAAAACCAAAGTGATTTAATTATGTAACATCCCAATTTAACATTATACTATTTTATTCTAATAAGTGATTTAAACATGCATGGATATATTTATACATACATTACAATCTATCAAATAAGAGTTTACATTAAAATTCATCCCTCTCATAGGATTTTTAAAACAAATTTTATTTACATACAAACATAATGAAGAGTTTTTTAAAATATAAAGAAAATCTGCAACAGGCTCAAGTAAAAAATCCTCTACTAGCTCATCTGCAACATTTTCGGCTCTCGTGTGTAACACGATCATCACAGATAGGAAATAAACACACTAACACAAGCAAAAAAGGATAAGCTAACAATTAAAAGATTTCTCATATAATCTAGATTGATCACATAAATAATATTTAACACATAGCAATCCAATTATATCATCAATATCCAATTCGTCTAAAAATATGAACTCATAACCTCAAATAATATAGACAGACTCAATTCTACTTCTGGAAAATTCGTGCATTGAATAGTTTCGAGATATGTACCTGTCATACAATTCCAAACTGTGAATCTACACAGTCCTCAATCAATGAATCAATAATCTTGTATGACAAGGTTAGTCCCATGAGACTTTCCTGAGTAGCTATATTTTAAGTTGCAGTCATCCAGTTCAGATCTCCTTCGACCCTTACCATCTAGTAATGTTCATCTATTTTATTCTTATTACTAGTAGAGTTAGGATATCAATCGTTATTGATCAGATCCTTAGACATTATATATCCTAATTGACTTAGACACAGGTATTTTGACCACCTCAATAAATACTTAACAATATCACATATATCTGCTCATTCATTTTTCACTTTTCAATCTCAATTTCAAATATCTCAAGAATTTCTTTCTTTCCTAAATCAATCACCAACCAAAACTAATCATTTAATCAGTTTCAACTCATTTAAACGAATCAATCTCATTCTACTAACTTATTATAAAAGATAAATTAACATATTATAACATATCTAAATATAGGATGTGAACTCCATGAAGTTACACTCAAAATCAGTTTAAGCCAATAAATTTAGTTCAAAAATTTATCTACATTTATATCGTCATCACAAGTCATATTAAATCTTATCTCAATCACAATCAATCTATAAATATTAAACTATTACATTCGAGTATTATTCTACTACTCAATTACATTGATTAATCATACAAAATAAACAATCAAACTCATTCAATGCTCAAAGACTAGTTCAGACCTATAAGAAAGACTTGAGCACTGATGATAAAAATTTTATACATTCAAGTCTTCTATTCTAGGTTCTATTTGAATATAGCTAATTCGTATAAATCATGTACTAGCTTTCCTTACTTGGCTTAAACAGATCACTCTTCAAAAGAGCTCCCACAAGATCTCCTAACCTACACCATAAAACTCTGATAAACAATCAGATTATACAACTACGATCATGAAGTAATAGAGACCTATTTTGATGTATTAGAGGTCACATGCATGCTAGTCTACTAGAGTAGCTAAGAACACTAGAAAAATGACTAAAAAAAAATGAGCAGACAATGAGTTTACTCTGTTCAAGAATCTGATCGAACAATTTTACTCTACTCAATACTAAAAGTCTAGGAATGACCTCCGATCGTTAATCTGATGACAAGTGAGGCCAAAATTTTAGAGAGAAGAAAGAGAAAAAAAGGAAATTCTATTCTAAAGGGTTAGTGATTTTATACAAATGAGATATGAATAACTAGTTTTCCTATTTATATAAATTTTTTATTCAATAAAATATTTAGATGTCATTTTACTAATATCACTCATTTTCTTAGACTATACCCTAAGTATGTACATATTTTGTTAGACCAAGAGAATTTAGATGACTTCAAAGTGTGTAACAGTGTTATTTTCCTAAAGAAATATTTGTCCTCTGTACTGTAAGAGTTAGCAAATTTTTTTCAGGATACGATGAAGTTCCTGTTTACACTTACAGTAGTAAAAAATAGTCCGGACAAGTTCTTTTATTATTCTCCCTCTTTGAGTTCTTGTATAATATATATTCAAACGTTTAAAAACTAAACGTTCAAAACTTTAGAAATTTTTTTTAAAACTTCCAAAAACTAATTAACCACTTTGAAAAACCATCAAAATAAACTAACCTGATGACATGACACTTCGATTTAACATTTGAAAATGTTCAACAATCCTCTGTCATTTTCAACATGTTAAGTATAGATCGATGATTCAAGAACAACTTAAACATTATATGCTTAAATAATGGTATCTCATGATTTAAACCATTACATTGTGAAAAGTTCATTACATCATATCAGAATTACATGGTAGAGAGTCTTTAAATCAGTTTTCTATTTGATATGTAGCATAAACAATTCACGCGTACAACTTGCATCAAAACTTGCTTTAAAATATCTTACACATTCAACATGGCCCTTGTGCCCGTATCTTTCATGAATGTTGTTGGAGTCAAGTCCTTTAACTCTATGAAGCGGCCACACTTCACATTCACATAGGTGGTCTTCATTCTAGCACTTTCGCAATTTTAGTACCTTTAGAAAACCATTAAGAGATTAACTCAACCTCCTCATTTGACAAGCGAATGCTAAGCACTAAGAACCTTGGGATGATAATAATTATAGTGCTTACAATCATTCTGATAATATACTTTGACTACATTGAACTCAAGACTTAACGTAATGTTAAGCATTGAGTTGAGTTTCCATCATTGATGATTTTAATCATGTCAAGTCCCTTGGTAATCCTTTAGTGAAAGGATCTGCCAAGTTTTAACCTAATTGTAACCTAATTGTAATAACTCAATTAGTATTAATTCTCTTATTCTCTAAGACAAAGTGTGTCTCAATTCAATGTGTTTTGGATTTTCCATTGTAAATATGGTTTAACACCTTTGAAAATTCTTGAATATACTATTTTTTTTTATTTTTCTGCATGTAACATTTCTCTTTTACATGAAGATGGTTAGCAAGATCATTAAGAAAAATATATATATTTTCTTATGTTTTAGAATACATTTAAACTCTAAACTCTTTCCGCAAATTATTAATAATAAAAAATACAATATAGTTTCATCCATTTGTAAATTATCTTGAATAAAATAATTAAGGATTTCCGAAATTTTCAATCATAGGCTTTTCATCAACCATTAATATATATATATATATATATATATATATGTTTATTGAAATTTCAGACAAATATCTATTACTGAATGCATATTCTTTTACGTACCTTGTCTCGAATTTTTCATATAATTACCTGACATATTTTAACGTTAGTAGAGGTCAAAGAAATCATTCATTACCTTCAAAATATATCCCTGATCATCTTTTTGAGTTAATCCATGAGAATAGTCTCCAATAAGATCCTATAGCAGCGGTGCTTTCAATGGCTGCCATATCCAAAATCAAGCTTGCAACAGGGCATCGTTGTGCCTCTTCAACGGCAGTGTCAAAACCAAATGACTTGTCAATAACTGGAATATCATTATCAACAGATTCTGGAATTCCCACCACCGAAACTTTCAAGCCACGTCTTCTAATTTCCTCAAAAATCACATAAGCCCCCCTCCGAGTTCCATCTCCTCCAAGTATGTAAAACTGATTAATTCCCGGATCCTGAATGCTATCAATAATCTTCTCTAGGCAAGTGGAGCACATATAGAGTTACAGGTAACAAGACGTATTGCTTCTTATCCGGATAATCCATGGATGCAATGAAAAACACTAGATACGTTTGTCCTTGAAGCCATCATACAAAATATTTCTTTAGATTGTTAGACTAAGAGGATTTAGATAACTTCAAAGCGTGTAACAGTGTCACTTTCCTAAAGAAATATTTGCCCTCTATACTGCCAGAGTCAAACAAATTTTTTTCAGGATACGCTGAAGTTCCTGTTTATATTTGTAGTAGTAAAAAATAGTCCAGACAAGTTCTTTTATCATTCTCTCTTTGAATTGTTCTCGTATAATATATATTCAAATGTTTAAAAATTAAACGTTCAAAACTTTTGAAAGTTTTTTTAAAATTTCCAAAAAACCAATTAACCACTTTGAAAAACCATCAAAATAAACTAACCTGATGACATGGCACTTGGATTTAACATTTGAAAATGTTCAACAATATATTTCTACTTAGCAAAATTTTTGGGATCTTATATTCTCTCCAATAATAAAAATTTTCGTTCTCGAAAATTAACTTACTAGGAAAGGTAAGTATAGGTTCTCTAATGATTTTCTTCCATCTCCGAAGTTAAATCTTCACACTTAGCATAAAAACATTCTACCCGAATTAAAATTTTATCTTGACTACTCAAATAATCCAACTGACAAAACTTCGAGTAATTTCACTTGCAAAGAAAACTATAGATTAGTCTAACTTCGTATTCAACAAGCAGCACATATGGACAAACTCAAATTAAGAAAACGTGTAGAATTGTAGGAAAACAATGCTTTCATAAAATAACAAACATTTGTTCACTCTGATAGTATTCATGTTAAGACAATCTAATTTAAAATTCTCTTTTGTCCTGGAATGAAATCATTCTGTTTCCAAACACTAGCACTCGAAATTTGAAGTGTAAAACAATCAACAACACATATACACCAATTTCAAGTATTTCAGAAAAACAATGAACATCTCTAAGATTTAAGTTGCAAGATAAATTGTATAAAAGTGATTAACATAATTTACAAAACTTGAAAATATGAAATGATTAGTCATAGAAATTGAATTTTCATCTTAGCCAGAGACAATGAAGTAAGATGCATATGAAGAATGAATACAATGCATGGGCAAAAGAAAAAACTCGTAAGATACAATGAGAAATTGCTAGGTAAATAGTGACAACAAACAACTTACAAAATCCTATCAGGAATGGAGTGGATTACTACACGCATTTTGCAGCAGCCTAATTATCTTCCTTTCCTTTTCTCACTTATATATATATATATATATAACATGCAAATGAGTAGAGTTAGTTAACTCTTATAGAGATCCTTTAGAACTACATATGTTCTCATGACTAAGAAAAAAAAAAATTGGTGTAACATTCAAACCATTCTTAGATTAAATTTGCATGAATTACAATTGCATACACTCCTGACATAGTCAAGGAATGCAAATACCAACTGAATGAGTAACACAGAATACATCAACAGAGAAAATTACTATAATTGAACTTTTACCTTGCACACATCTTAATTTCTTATCAAAATCATAAACCATACCATCGGTTCCAAGACAAACTTCAAATTCAAAGAGACAAATCTTTAAATAATCAATAACTCTTAGGAAAATTTTTTATAAACAAAAGATTGCATATTGGAGGGACATAAATTGAGTAAACACCAAAAACAAACAGAATTACATAAATTGATATTTAGGTGTTGTAGCTAGAAACACAACTATATTAGAAGTATGTATTTTAGGATCAGATAACATTGTTTGATAAGCAACGTGAAATTATAAGTTTCAAGACTCATTATAAGTAGATTCATGTATATTATGCAGAATGTGTAGTTCCAACTTGGGAATAAATTTCCGCACTAATCTCCAATAATTATTCAACTTCACTACAATGGAGTATTTCAATCATCAGGGTCAAATATTCAATAGAGATTCATTAATGATACAAAATCAGCATTAAATAGCCAAGTATAAACAATGTTAAAAATTTCAAGCAAACTGTCAACCATAACTTCAGGTATATTACCAGGTTCATTATTGATAGAATAATAATGAAGAAATAAATCAACACAAAATATTCATGTAAAAATAAACAATGTTATGTTGCATACTTCAATCAAACTGTATCATAACGTCAAGGACTAGTAACTTAACATAAACATATTCTTATACAAAATGTAATAGGACAAAACATTAAAATATTAAATTAGAAGTTCAAAGAAATTTGAAGTGTTCTTAATTGCTGAAAGAAAAACTCTTGCCCCTACAGGACATTCCATAAATTAAAGTATATGCATGTTTCTTTGAAATTTGGATTCAGGTTACTGAAACGAGTCTTTATTTCTTTAACTGAATGCTTACTTTAAATCTTTTGCAAATAGTCTTTTGGAGCCTCCAAATAGAATGATAAGCCACCAAATAAGCAATTGTTATTATATACAAGGTTATAACATTGAGACAGAAAGAATCAATGAAAAAAATTGAAAATGGAAACCATAACAAATCTTAATTAACATGACAGATATATTAAAAGGTTTTCAAACCACATTCTAAATTCAATTTATATGAATATTGGAGACAACAAGTATGGAAAAAAAAAAAAAATTAAGGTAAGAAACACATGATGTCATTCCAGGCCTGGGTGGTCCGCAAACTCCTTTCTAAGATTGTGGCACCCAAAATGAGTAAAAAATCTTGTATAAAGCCATGTATAAATATTTTTCATTACAGGACCTAAACATGTAAGACAGCTATAATTAGGTTGTCCTCTACCCGTAAGACTAGCAATAAAATGAACCACATAAATTTGTCAAAGAGAAATTACAGGAAGATGAACATCTCAATGGCATGATTGACAATATAAAAGAAGCCTTCAACACATGTAGCAGGACTCAATATCAATTGATCAAAACAGATGACTGTGTGAATTTATGCACTTATTTAAAATGAAAATTTGAAGCATAGCCGTGTTAGATCATCTATGACTAGGCACAAATAAATAAGCCCATGAAAATACATAAAGAAGAGAAAGAGAAAAAAAAAAAAAAACATAAAGAAAGTTAATTAACAAGGGGGGGGTGATAAATTAAAAATTAAAGAGAAAGAAAAAAAAAAAAAAAAAAAAAACAAAAAAAAAAAAAAATAAAATTAAAATCAAAAA
>Ga0099825_1007708_pt1 | contig 13020 bp, 7 predicted proteins | sample SiratroredBW_FD_76838 | JGI IMG/M metagenome (GOLD analysis project Ga0099825, IMG submission 76838) | Root nodule microbial communities of legume samples collected from California, USA - Siratro red BW | ecosystem: Host-associated > Plants > Roots > Nodule | place: USA: California | collected...
TTTTTTTCACAAGAACGAAGAAACGAGGAAGATATTTATTTTATAAATTCATCTTTATATATCCACCCAAAATGGATTAATCCAAACTGTTGACTTTTGTAGCAAATCCAGCTATATATATATATATATTTTGGTGTTTGTATATGTTTTGGTGTTTGTTTTTTTTTTTTTTTTTCAAAAAAGGAAAAAAGGGGGAAATTTTTTTTTTTTAAAATTAATTTTTATATTTCTCCCAAAATTGATTTATTACAAACTTTTACTTTTTTTACAAGAACGAAGAAACGAGGAAGATTTTTATTTTATAAATTCATCTTTATATATCCACCCAAAATGGATTAATCCAAACTGTTGACTTTTGTAGCAAATCCAGCTTCGTGTACAACACATGAGTGGAAGCATGGAAGCAAACTGATCCTTAGTATTCATTTGTCTTCCTTCAATTGTAAGAAATTAAGCTAACCGGGTGAAACCCTATCATATATATTTTGATGATGCAAATTTCAAAATATTATCATTTGTCTTCACTCAACTCTCCTACGAACAAGGGTGCTAGCTAGGTCAAACCTTTCATCTCTTCCCAACTTTCTTGAACACCCCTCTCATAAATTCTAGCCTACTCTCTTCACACAATCCACTTCCTCTAACCACCAAAACCATGGCCACCCAATTCCTCATACCATTCCTTTTTATCTCCTGCTACGCCCTCACCATCTCAGGAGAAGAAAACACTGGTTTCGTGGGCTCATTAGACCCTAAGTCCTTAGAGAAGAACCATACACTTAGCCACTTCAGGTTCTATTGGCACGAATCCTTCAACGGAAGCAACCCCACCACGGTTCCAATCATTCCATCACTCCCAAAGTACAACACAACCACTTCCTTCGGTTCTGTGGCAGTCTTGGACAACGCGTTGACTGTAGGACCCGAGTCCAACTCGAAGGTTGTGGAAAGAGCCGAAGGGTTAGTTGCTTCTACGTCACAAAGGGAGTTTAACCTTTTGGTTATTATGACTTTTGCGTTGACCGAAGGGAAGTATAATGGTAGCACCATCACGTTCTTGGGGAGAAGCCCCATCCAGCAGAAGGTGAGGGAGATGCCAGTGATTGGAGGCAGTGGTGTGTTTAGATTTGCTACGGGGTATATTGATTCTACCACTATCTTCACTGATCCACAAACGAGGAATAATGTGGTTGAGTTCAACGTTTATGTTTATCATTAATTAGTTGTTGGGTTGAAGCATGTTGGTGTTTTCATTGTTGTTGTTGTTTAGTGGCTTTAGTGTATCAATATGTTTGGATGGAATAAAGCAGTTTTTTAGCCTATTTAGTTGGATCATCATTTTATTGGATACTTGGGATAATTATTAATGGAAGTAACTTGAATAATATACATGAGTTATATATTATATTAGGGTAAAATGTTTTTTTTTTTTTTAAGTCATAATGATAATTTAGGCTAAACAAAAATTATTACTAATTAATCTTTTTTTGTATCTTATGATAAAGTTTATTAAATTTATAGTCATTAAATTCTAATTAATAAAGTTCAATTTTCTACTAAAATATTTTCAAAGACTAATTTGATCTAAAGTTGTGGACTTTAATATCAATTTATCATTAAATTATTCAACAATAATTGTTCCAATACATTCTCTTAATAATTATTCATTTAGGACTGATTTAGAAGTTTCATTCTTTTAATAGTTAAATTGTTACTGTCATTTACTCAATTAAATTATTATTCTCTCATCTTCTCTTGTTTTTTTTTTCTTCTTTGTTTTTCATTTCTCTTTCTTTTATTATTTTTCACATTTATTATCATATGGTTCAGTTGTTTCCTTTTTCCTATCCTTCTCTTTCCTTTTGCTACTCACTCTAATTTTGGGGGTAGATGTTCAGCTTTTCCCTTATACAATTTAATTGAATTGAAATTATTTCTACCTGTACGTTTGATTTAAATTACTGTTCTATTCTTTTATTAATTATTGGTACAATTTTATTTAGGGAGAATGTGGGATGGTTTAGATAAGATTCAAAAGTGAAACAGACAGTTTATGGTATTTCGAAATTATTTTTGTTACTATTTCAGAAAATAAAGAAGAAAAAGTATATCTCAAATATATATTTTTTTATTAAAGAAGAACATATATTTCAATTCTATTTACAAAAGAACAATCTAAAACTTGCATAATAGAATTATTACAAATAAAAACACACAATCATTAGCTAATTTATCATTGTGAGTCTACCATCAAAATTAATTCACTAATGCTAAAATTTTTGAGAAATAATTCCAAACACTTCTTTTTGAAGAAAAATCAGAGAAAAACGTCACTCCACCCTATTAGTAGGTATACGAGGATCGCGATACATTGACACCGTTATATGTCATTACATCCATTTGACATTGTTAGGGGTTAAAACAAATAATTTTTTATTCACTTACATGTCTTACATTCATATCATTCATATCTGTTTTTCGTTTTCCATTTGGATTTCAAAAGTACTTGTTAGAAAACTACTTATCAAAATAGAGAAAATCACTTCAACTCTTTTAAAATAGCTTCACAATTTTCTAGAAGTACTTCCACTTTGATCTTGTTTGATCACAAATGGAAGAACATATTTTTTTACACAATATTAGAGTTGTATTTTTTTTTTCAAAATGAGAGCAACATAAATGCATGAGGTTCCAACTTTTTATATTTGTTACACGAGTTCAAAAGTCTTTATCAGCAAAATACATACCAGAACAGAAGAAACAACCTGAACGTGGATGTCATACATTTTAAAAAAGCTTCATAATTTATTGAAAGTACTTCCACTTTGACCTTGCTGGATCACAAAAGGAAGGAGACATGCTTCTTTCCATAACATTTTAACTGTATTTTTTAAAAATGAGAGAAAACATGAACACACGAGGTTCTTAGTTTTCATATCTGTTAGACAAGTTCAAGAAGTACTTATCAACAAACCACATATCAAAACAGAGGAAACCACCTGAATGCAATTGTCATACATTTTAAAAGAGTTTTATGAACTTTTGGAAGTACTTGTTGGATCACAAATGGAAGAACATACTTCTTTACACAATATTAGAGTTATATTTTTTTCAAAATGAGAGTAACATGAACGCATGAGGTTCCTACTTTTCATATTTGTAACATGAGTTCAAAAGTCTTTCTCAGCAAACAACATACCAAAACATAGGAAACTACCTGAATGTGAGTGTTATGCATTTAAAAGAGTTTCATAATTTTCTGGAAGTACTTCCACTTTAACCTTGTTGGATAACAAACGAAAGAATGTTCTTCTTTACATAACGTTATAACTATATTTTTTCAAAATGAAAGGAAACATGAATACACAAGGTTCCTACTTTTCATATATGTTAGACGAGTTCAAAAATATTTATCAGCAAACCACATACCAAAACAAAGGAAACTACCTAGATGTGAGTGTTATACATTTTAAAAGAGTTTCATAATTTTCTGAAAGTACTTCCACTTTGACTTTGTTGGATAACAAACGAAAGGACGTGATTCTTTACATAACATTATAACTATATATTTTTTTCAAAATGAAAGGAAACGTGAATACATGAGGTTCCTACTTTTCATATACGTTAGACAAGTTCAAAAATATTTATTAGCAAACCACATATTAAAACAGAGGAAATCACTTCGACGCAATTGCCATATATTTTAAGATAACTGCATAATTATGCGGGTCATATAATTTATTAAAATATTATTTTTTTTACCATGTCACAATGTCAAATGAAGTACCTTTAAAAGCGTTGTTAAAGTATCATTTTTCATGTGTACCAAAAGGTAGGAGTGACGTAAAAACAAGTGTCTATAGAAATTACTTTCAAAATTGAATAAGCAATCATTCATTTCATAAGTTGTACTGTTTGAGCTTTGATAGAGATACTCTTCCAGTTTGAACACTATATACTATACAACACCTTTAGAAATTATTTGAAAGAATAGGTCAAGAGTAAAATTCTCTCGATACATTTACAATTCAAAAAAAAAAAAGGTTGCAAAGCAATTTCTTGTCAACCAATTTTATAATCACTACAACAACTATCACTTTAGGCAACGCTAAATAAAACCACAGGTATAAAAGTGTTGTCTAAACATTGTAAAAGCAACAATTTTACAAGTGTGAATTAAAGACTATCAAAAGCCACAATTTTTTAACTGTTGATGTTGTAGGTAACATTTATGTACATGTTGCTTTTAAAAATGTGCTAAAAAATAAAAATCGTGGCCTTACCTCAAGTTAAAAAAGAAAGTTTGCTTTCCCTCTCTTACGAAAACTTTGCTTCTTCCCTTTATCGTCAAAATAGAAATTGGCTCCGCGACTCTCCCTCTCTCTTGCACATTCTCCTTGATTCACTATTCCTTCACTGTTTATCTTCGGATTTGTCAGTTCATCACCGTCGTTCTTCATGTCTTCCATCTTCGTCATTGGGTGTCATCTTCCAACTTCTCACGGTCCATCTTTCTATTCCTCATCTCTCTTGTTTTCTCATGGTTTTTCTTTTGATTAGGTTAGGTATTGTGTGTCACTATGTTACATTTTGAAGTTTTTTAGATTTAGGGTTCTTCTTTCTGTTAGGTTAGAAAGAGATAAATTGACCATAGAAGCTTAGGTCTCATATTCGTGATTCTTGGTGATTATTAGGGCTAAATTAGATATTATTGGGATTGAATGCACGACACCCGCTCTTATTCCCACAATGTGTTTTGTCAGCATTCAAATTCCTCCAACATCGAAGAAACAATTAGTTGACGATTGTAAGTTTATTACCCATCTCAACAAGGTAGCAAGATCATCTTGAATATATTAATATAATTTATGACGATTACTGAGTGCTTCATTTTCGTTAGGAGGAAGTGGATATTCATATTTAGTTACAGAACACACTTTTACTTTCAAAAAGTCATTTCCAAATTGTTGAATATATGTTTTTTCCTATGCAGCTCGTTAAACTTCCTTGTTCTCTTAATGTTTTTTTAGGTGACATCGTGGGTCAATGTGTTGTTGTTTTTCTTTCTCTCTCAGAATTTGTAATAAGCTTTTCTATTATGATGAATTATTACTTGAGTGTATGAAAGAATATGAAATTAAGTGAAAGAATATAATGAGTATTAAGTGAAAGAATGTGAAATTAAGTACACTTTGAAGAATGAGGCTCTATTTATAGGCTTTTGGGCCTAATCCAAGTTATTATCGTATGTGGATTGTTGAGCCTTGTAACAAAAATTGATTGTGGAGTGGTCCGTGCTATTTGAATTCTGTAGGTTGTTACCCGGATGTTGCGGGTAATGAGCATTGTATTTGATATTATTCTCATTTTTTCAATTAGATACTAAATCTCCATATCTTTAGGTGTTGGGTAATAATATACAAGCCCCCAAAGCTCGGAATTTGTTATAAAGGATGAATGAATTTAACGTTCAACTTGGTAGTTCAATGGCTTTTATATATGACCCTTTTAAGCCAAGCTTAAAATCTGCAGTTGTTTCTTGGTGACTAGTTATAAGTCAATTTTTTAGGAAATATACAAATCCCTATGAGCCTTAATGAAGGGTTTTGAAGTAATGATTGGTTTAGGGTTTCAAAGCATGATGTCAGCTAGGCGGCTGATGCTTCATCTGAAAACTACGACATTGCCCTAGGACATGATGTTTCACACTTAATGCATTTTGTTCACCTTTGCCAAATGAAACATTGGGACGCTAAGTTAAACGTTGCGTTTGAGCATTTTAACACTTCGTCTTCCCTTCATAAATATCATTGAAGGTGTTATCTACACTTTGTTATTCTTTATATTGCTTTGGCGGTGTCTTGTAGTTTTGAGTATTCTCTTCCTTTAAGCATTTTTATCTCCTTTTGTATAGGTAAGTCCTTCCTTAACAGCTTCTTCATCTTCCTTCCTCTAGTTCCCCCAATAGAGATAGCCCTTTAGTGAACAGGAAGGAGGTTATCCCTATTAGAGAGAACAATTCCTCGAGTCTCACTGACTCGTTCTCTACCGAAGAGGATGAGTTGAAAGAAAATTCTCCTTCTCCCCAAAATGTTGTCCTCATAGTGTTTCCCGCCACATCAACTGTAGTTGCTGAAATGGACGTCATTGCTTAAACGGTTGCCTCTATTGCATCAGAGAAGGTAAAAGCTATCGCTATCCCATTGAATAAGTGTAAAGTCCTTTCTCAAGTGACACAGGAGACACAAAAAAGGATAAGAAAGGATAAATTTAACCCTATTTCCAATCTTGAGCACCACTGGATGGCTAGGGAGGTAGTCACTTACGCTCTGTGTATACCTCGAGAGAAGAGGTTGAGGAGTTTGTCTCCTCTTTCATCATTTGCTCGGATTTTGTGTCTAAGTATATCTTGATGCGTGTTTGTTATGGCTCGAGCTGAGTTTACATGAAGGCTTCACCTAATCATGCATACTTTACCTTCCTATAGGAGTTCTTCTTCAATAAACTCGGTATCTTGTTACCCTTGTCTGCCTTTGAAGCCCAAATGCTTACGACGATGAATGTTACTCTCAGACAACTTTATTTGAATAGTTATGCCTTTTTGAAAGCATTCTAAGTACTTAGCCATCATCATGATATACCACCGACCATAAATAAATTTATGTATTTTTACCAACTCAAACACAATTTCAAGGTTGGTTGGGTTTCCTTGAATGGGGCTCAACATGGTCCTTTTGTTTATCCTATATACCTTGTTCTTCGAAAACTTTAATAGTAAATTCTTTAAGTTGATGTGTTTGCCGCATTACCCCTAAAATGCCTTTTCTTTTTTCAAAATTTTGTCCTAGATTTTCTCTATACTAGAAAAGGCCAAATAAATTTAAATCACATGTCGAGTATTTCCTTTCGATTGAGGAGATGACTGATGTAAGGATAATTAAACACCTTCCTTAACCTATAAGCAACAAAACACTTCTTAATGTGTCCCTTGTCAATGATTCTATTGCCCTTTTTTTGGACAAGATTTATTGTTTTCTCTATATCACATGCTATACTTGTTATTTTCTAACACACTTTTATTTAACATAGTGTTAACATCCGATTCTGTCCAAATAAATAAAATTTATTTATTTAAAAATGTGTGTATTTAATTAGTTTTAGAAAAAAAAGAACAATGATAAATTAAGAAAAAGGAGTTTTTAAATAAATATTACAAAATAAAAAATGATTTTCTCTTTGTAATGAAATTCAAATAATTAGTTTAGAGTTTTATTATTTCCTTTGTATCTTTAGAAAATATAAAAAATGGAGGAGTTAGGCCCAACCCATTATGTTTTAAAGAAGAAAAAGACAAAAATAACTAAGCTCAAAGCAAAATCCCTTCTCGCACCCCTATTTGTCCCTCTAGGCCCATTGCGCCGGAGTTACTCACTCTACCCCTTTTATTCCCTTCACGCAGCCCCTCTCTCCTTTAGGGCCAATGGGCCAAAGGTTCTCCTAACACTCTTTGTCTTTTTCATGCACCCTCATCTCTCATTTGGGCCAACATTCTAAATCACTTCTTACACCCTTCTCGTTTCCAGTTTTCACATCCCCGCTCTCTCACTCACCTTTTCAGAATGTCCTCGGTAATTTGTCGTACACTCAAACCTCTATACTTACTCTGCTCCATTCACCATAACCACTCCAAAACTGGAAAAAGTTGTTGTGTCCCCGTTTGCACTAGAACCACACCAAAAAAACTGGTGTGTCTTCCCTTTTGGTTGATTTCCTTGCCAAAAGATTTGTTGCTCGTGCACCCAATATATAATATACTCTCGTTCTAGTCATCTCTCTTCTACACAAGCCAAAATGTTACTCACAGAGCTTATTCCCACCTCTTCACAAACACATAGAAAAAGAAAGAAGAACAAAAAGGAAAGCAATAGAGAGGAAGAAGCGAGTGCTTCCAGGATCCCCGATAGTATCCCTCACCAGCAACGTCACCAGCTTCCTCCATCCTTGCCGCCTTCATCTCCGCACTCACATCTTCCAAAATCCAAGCCCTCCTCATCATTTCAAGTCTCACCCAAAATCCCTTCACTATTCTCATTATCGTCGCTGCTAGTAATCTGATTAAGGGGTTGGGATTTGTTTTGTCTTATGGGGTTTCTTTTGATGTTATGAAGTTTCTGATATTTTGATTTTGAAAGTGATTTGATTTTGTCCTTACTAATTACTTGATGATCAAATTCGTGAAAACGGAATGGTGTGAAAGTGTTTTAGTTTATTCTTTTTATGGCATAACGAAGGTTAACAAGCATGCATTGCCTAAATTCCTTTTAAGATAACATACAAACACAAAGAGAAGAACAAAAACGCCTGGCCCAAAATTTTATTATTTGCAACACCGCTTCTTCATATCTACACCACACCCAGTAACTTTGCTTTTCAGACAACTTTTTTCTTAAATACACCCAAGTTTTTAAGAAATATGGGCTTTTTTAGCTGGCTCAACACCTTTGCTGTTTGCACCCCATTTTGCACTTTTTGCACCCATCACTTCATTAAACAAAAGAAAAAAAGTATAAGTCATCTTACCAATCCAAAATTGATAGAAGAATTTTATATGATATTATTGATATAATTTTAGATAAAAAGTAACTTTCTACACTTATAACTTGCTTAAGTATCAAGTTTTAGTAGTTTTTCTTAATAAATGATTATGAGAGACAATAGAAGGATTTTATATTAATTCAAATTTATTTTTGATGAAGTTTATTAGAAAAATATTTGATAAGAAGAATTAGGATTAAAGCCTTGATGAAGTGAGAAAAAGAAGTAAATAAAGCCAAGCCTAAGTCAATCACATAGGCCCAATTTGAATAAAAACCCAAGAAGCAAAACGATGCTGACACCCAACACAAAAAAATGAGTTCGGCATAGATTGGGTCTAGTACTATAATAGTAACAAAATCCATTAGGCACTCAACGTGGTATGTAGAACTGGGGTGAGTTTAGGGTTTAGGGTGAGCGTCAAATTCTTGTTTTATTTAATAGACTTGTGAGGTTTAGGGTTAAACATCTTTGGATAGAATAAAGAACGAAATTGAATTTGGAATGCATCTCTAGGCTTTTTTGGAGTAATATTCTTATTCCATCATTCTTCTTGTAATTTTTGGTTTCCTTATGTATATGAGGAACTAAATTTCTTGTTGATAGGGTTAGGTTAAATCATTTCCGAATTCTCATGTAATCATATTTGTTCTTAATTATGTCCTGTTATAAATAATTTTCTTCAAATTTATTAGTTTATTAATTGTATGCTTATGCTTGTTGTGTGGATCCACAACTCAACTATTGACTCTTAAAAGTATTAGAAAATATCTTTTGAATCTATATCTGAATTAATTTATCGGATGAAAACTCGTGTTTAGGAATAAAGTGTGATTCCTTTGTCGTCATTAAGATCCTTGTATTATGCAAGATTCATCTATACAATTGATCAAGGAATTGACAGTTAGTACATGATCCCCAGGCTCATCTGTTGAGGAATCAAGTATGAGTAATTTCGTGGGTTGACATTGATGATTTTTAAAAAATAAGATAACTTTTGTAATAAATGAAGATTGGTGAGATCTAACCTTGATAAGTTCATCATATTATTGTTAAAACTTTTTAAGCCTTCATAGTTGATAAAACTTATCTTTTAATTTTCTCAATATTTTATCAAATCTTGAATTTGTTCTTAATATGAATTTATTATAATTGTTTAATTGTTTTATATTACACAAATCTTTTAGCAAGAACGATAATTTGATTACTTGCTACATTGCAACTTTTGCACTTGCCATCATTACAAATTTTGCTAATAAATATTCACCATTTGCACTACCATTTTTATTTTATACACCTTCGCACTTTTATTATTATTTTTTAAATTAGGCACATGCATTTGGCGCAGCTTTTTTTGCTGAATGTTCTGCATTTTTATAAATACATTACCACCGTATGCAATAAAAAAAAAAAACTTGTTAACATACAATTTTATTACAGCAATAGTATAAATAGTATAAATAGGAGAAAAATAACTCCAAGTCATATCTCAACAAATCCAATAGTACATTCAATCAATAAATGGTCAAAATTTGTTGCAGCAAGAAAAATTAGTAATAACAGTAAAAAGAAGGAGGCTTTCAAGGATTGTTGTGCAGTAAATTAAAATAAATTATTTAAAAATAATCAAAAAATTGGTTGACTCTCAAGTTCTTTTACAACAAATTCTTCCTTGGCTTTCTTAAGATTATAATCCTTCAATTCTCTTCACAAAGTTGAACTCAATCAAACAAGCGTCAATCAAATTCAATAGAATCTTATCAGCAAAACAAATGTCAAATGATATATTCAACATCTCACCTCGTCTTCAAGCATAAACTTAATAAGATGTATATTTTTTTTATCTCTTGAATAAGCTTACAAGAAATTGATTAAGAATAAGCGAATTTACCAAGAACTCTAATTATGGAAAAATAATTGAATTCTAAACAAGTATTAAAAAACAAATACTTTTCCGAAACATAGATTTAAAAAATACCAACAATAAAACACAACTATTACAAAGAATGTAAAAAAACAAAATTTTACTAAACAGAAACCTCAAAAGAATTCATTGTGAAATCATAATAGAATCAACCCAAAGGAGTTTAGTCTTCCATAATGAAAGCGCAAGAATTACAAAAGAGAATAAAAACCTTTAGTTTATGCTATGTAGTGGTATGATCGCCCTCCCTTCATACTTTCTCCAATCTCTATTTATAATCCCTTTTTCTCCATGAAATCAACTCAGATTTAGTTCTCAGATATTATTATTGCAATTATCAATTGTTTCCATTTTATCATATATTAACTTACAGATATCTATCTTCTTTCTATATTTGTAACAAGAGATATTGCAATATATTTGAAGGAGATTTGCTCTAAATCAACTAAGAATTTTAGAGGATTATTTTTGTAGAAAATTTGAAGAATATCTGTTTAGTAGATTTGATTAGATTTAGAACTCGTAGGATCTCTAAAAATAATTAGAAACAAGAAAAGTGAGAAAATATCCTTTAAAATCCAAGTTTAACCAATAATCTCAATTAAGATCCAATTAATCTTGATTGGGTAAATCTTATTTAAACAATGGATTTATCTTAATTACAGTCTAAGAAAGTCAAGGTTAAATATTCTAAGTGCGAATAAAAATATACTCGTCACTGGTGTTTAGAAATGCTTCCGCTCGAGCAGATGTACCAATGTGGAAGAGACTCTTACTTGAAGAAGAGATTGTTACGTATCTAAGTGTAAGTCTAAGTTCTGCATTATGTAGAAATAAGAAAGTTTAGCAACATATAAGAAAGAAGACTCACAAATCTATTTTGTTTAAGGTGTTGAGTTGAAGGTGGTGTCAATTCCTTATGTGGGTCTGACTTATGTTTTATTGTTATAAGATCTTTATGATATTTCTCCTCTCAATTTTCTCAGCACAAATAAGGTTTCACCGTCGTCCTAGAGCATCTTACCTATGTTCTATGTAATGTGTTTTTCTTAGAAGAAGGAACTTCAAATTATTCTTATTTCGTTAATCTGGTAAATAATTCATTTCAGGTCTAACATGGTTCATTGAGATATTGGACATCAATTGATTAGTTTTATGTTATTTTTTTTTTCCATTCACATCACACACGTAATATAATGGACAATCTCTTGTTAGAGTAGTTTGGTGAAACTAAATACAATACATTAACCTACATTGTTTACTGAAAAAATATGTTTGGTGGAGCTGAAATTTAGAAACTTTAATTGGTTGAATAATTAATGAGACTTTTGAAATGTTCTAAAACTAACAATATTATGATTTTTGAGGTGTTATAATAAATCATGAGTAGAGTAGTTGATTATAGCCACGACTGAACTTTCAAATGATGATTGTACGAGGAATTTAACTCAGGAAGACAACGTTGTAACTTCTCTACTAGCATGATATTAAACTTGATGGTAACGCACCAGCCTAGAAGAAACAACACCCCTTCTAAAGGCAACTCCTATTCCCACCTCAGGAGTTGATACAAATGAGTACAGATTAAATTGATGAAGCAAGAAGCTGCAAAATAAATATAAACGATCATTACATTAATAGAAGAAGGATTAAACCAGTTTCTTAGTAATGCAAAATAATAGGTGACCAGGCCCAATAACTAAAGAAAGAAAATCTGATAGTAACTGCAATAAGTGGGTAATATAGGTTGACAATTCTTAAAATATCGAGTGTTAATTACTTGTTTCTAATTCAAATCATATTTGTTATGTGTCTCTTACTTCAGTTTACATATTTTCACATATTAAAGAAGAAAAAATGCACAGGATAGTTTTAATTAAATTCATGTACTTTTATGTTCTACATCTCTGCCAAAACCTGCACCAGTACATTGTTTGCTCCCAAATAAAGCATGTATAAACAATAATTAACATCAGTGGTACAATAATCGAATGGCAGCAATAAGGTACAAGTCTATAAATCATTACAAATATTTCCACTTATATGAGCATAACATTATCTGAATATTTCTGTTTTGGTCATGTGATCAGGAAAGGAGCATATGTGAGAGGTTACTTTGTTTGGTCCTTGCTCAACGTCTTTGAGTGCAAATATGAGTTTTCAGTGAGTTTTGGACTTCACCACGTTGCTTATGCCACACTGAAGACAATGAGCCTAAGAATAAAGTAATGAATAGATTCTCAGCTAAATAATTTTGATATGCATATCACAATTTAAAGGACACATAATAGACAAAATAGGAACAATAATGATAGAGATGAAGCTCCAGCAACAAGATTACTACACAACACAAACAATAGTCCCTTCAATGCTAATAGTCCCTGATAGATTTACGATTGAAGACACAAATAATAACATTTCATAAAATTTCAACCTAAAAGCTTTTAAAGTTCACAAAAAAAAAAAAAAAAAAAAAAAAAAAAAAAAAACCCTAAAAAAAA
>Ga0099825_1007710_pt1 | contig 13013 bp, 7 predicted proteins | sample SiratroredBW_FD_76838 | JGI IMG/M metagenome (GOLD analysis project Ga0099825, IMG submission 76838) | Root nodule microbial communities of legume samples collected from California, USA - Siratro red BW | ecosystem: Host-associated > Plants > Roots > Nodule | place: USA: California | collected...
CACAGAATAGATTAAATTGTGTTGAGGTGTACTCCTTCCCATTATCTGATCTTAGAAATTGTATCTTGCAACCACTTTGAGTTTCCACCATGTTCTTGAACTTTACAAAAACTCCAGCCACTTTATGCTTGAATTTCAAGAAAAAAATCCAGCACATCCTTGTAAAATCATCTATGAAAAGAATAAAGTATAGACTACCTTGTAACAATGGAGTTCTTTGAGGTCTTGCCACATCAGTGTGAATGAGTTGCAGCATTTGAGAGGCTCTCCAAACTGTTTTGGGAAATGACACTGTTTTGTTTACCAAATTGACAGACATTACAATTTGGTAGATGATCAAAAAGTACTGGTAAACCTTCAATCATATCTTTCCTCTTCATGTTCAACATTCTTTGAATATGACAATGACCAAGTCGCTTATGCCAGAGTTCAGTGGGACTGACTTGAGTGATGTAAGCTGTATGCTCCTCCACAATTGGATCAAATGAGAAGTTTTTTCCTCTCATTTTAACCCTTAAAATCTCCCAACTGGTAGTGTAAAAAATACGACAATGTTGATTTTCGAAAAGAACTTTAAATCCCTTTTCTAACAATTGACCCACATTAAGCAGATTTTGGTCAATGTCAGGCACATACAGAACTTCTGAGATTGTTTTCATACCTGAGCTAGTTGAAATTTCTACAATGGTTCCTTTTCCTTTTGCAAAAATATAGTCACCATTCCCAATTCAGACTTTTGAGGATTTTACAGGCTTCAAATCCTTGAAAAGAGTTTTATCATATGTCATGTGGTTTGTACAACCACTATCAATCAGCCAACATTTAGAACTACTCCTTGCTGAGAAACATGTTACCACAAAAATTTGATCTTCTTCATTTTGCTTTACGACCTTGGCATTGGTTTCATGTTGTTGAAATGTGCCTTTGCAAATTACAGCTTCATGTCCAAGCTGATTGCACTTGTTGCACTTTGTGTCTGGTCTTCTCCAACATCTGAACGGTGGGTGACCCATTTTGCCACAATGCTCACAAGGTGGGTAATTTTTCTTTTTACCTTTGTCTTTGCTGTGGCTGCTTTGACTACTTCCAACTTCATGATGCTTGGCTGGTAAAGCACCTTCAACCACTTGATCTTGTCTCATAAGCCTTCGCTGCTCTTGGGCCTGCAAGGCATGTAACACTCTTGCTAAGGTGATTTTGGACAGATCCTTCGTATTCTCCAAAGTAGTTATTAATGCTTCGTATCTCTTTGGCATTGTAACCAGAATTTTTTCCACAATTCTGGAATCAGTGAATTCAATACCGAGAAGTCTAACCTTGTTCGCAATGGAAAGTAACCTATCAGAGTATTCTTTGATTGTCTCAGAATCTTTCATTCTTTGCATCTCAAATTCCCTCATCAAGTTGAGCACTTGCATGCCTCGAATCCTCTCATCCCCTGCGTATTCTTCCTTTAAGTAGTCCCAAATTGCTTTTGGTGTTTTGAGAGTCATGATTCTAGTGAAAATTATTGATGAAACACCAGTAAAGAGACATGATCTTGCCTTTGCCTTCTCGGTTTTTTTTTCCTTGTGCAATTTTATTTGAGCCACGGTAGGATTGTTCGGCAGCGGAAGAATTTCGTAATCCTCTTCCACGGCTTCCCAAAGGTCCAACGCCTCCAAATAAGACTCCATTTTAACTGCCCAAAGATCATAGTTGTCTCCATCAAAGGTGGGCAGAGCAATTTGTGAGAAACTTGCTTCACCTTCCATTTTCACAGGCCCCGTAAAAAGATTGCTCTGATACCAATTTGTTGGTTATGATATAAACAGAAGTATTTAGGACAGAGATATAAGAAAAATACGTAGGTGAAAGGAATGGGAAAATCACTTTTACTATATTCTGAAGCAATACAATATTTATAGGACTTTTTAATCCATGACACAACCATATTACCACTAAACTAGAACAGAAATTGCCACATACCCACTAAATAAGGAAGTGGAATAACTAAAACTACTTTCTCCTAAAGTGTAGGAACCACTAATTGACTAAAACAAAAACTGAAACAATAATAAAAAAAGACTTAATGCAGTCCAAAAGCAAATAATTAACAATTCTCATAAAATTTGGGTTTAGTTCTAACTTTAATTTGGTCATATCACCATGATCTTCAACACATTTTGTTACTCTTCTGCACTACCATTTTTGGTCATAGATTATGTGTAATATTTTTATTGTTACTTCTTTTATTTTTGAATTTGTTAGAGTAACTGCACAATCATTTATTCATGTTTCCTTTTCACATGTAAGGGTTGAATCTGAACTCCTGAAGGATATTGTGGAAGATGTTTTGCAAAAGTTGGCTCATATATACCCAAACTACCACAAAGCATTGGTTGGAGTCGAGGAAAACTATGAAAAGATTGAGTCATTGCTAAAAGTTGGGTCAAATGAAGTTAAAATCTTGGGAATATGGGGCATGGGTGGAATAGGTAAAACCACCCTTGCTTGTGCTTTATATGAAAAACTATCTCACGAGTTTGAAGGTCATTGCTTCCTCGAAAATGTAAGGGAAGAATCAGACAAGCATGGAGTCAAAGCTTTACGTAATAAACTTTTTCTTGAGTTGTTAGGGAATAAAAATCATTCTTCTGATGTAGCCTTTTCCGTAAACCAGTTTGTTTTGAGTAGGCTAGGACACAAAAAAGTTTTCATAGTCTTGGATGATGTGGCTACCTCGGAGCAATTAGAAAATCTAATTGAAGATTTTGATTTCTTGGGACTCGGAAGTAGAGTCATTGTTACAAGTAGAAACAAGCAAATATTTAGCCAAGTTGATAAAATATATGAAGTTAAGGAATTGAGCTTTCATTGCTCTCTTCAACTTTTCAGTTTGACAGTTTTTAGAGAAAAACAACCTAAACATGGATATGAAGATCTATCAAGAAGTGCAACTTCCTATTGCAAAGGTGTTCCTTTGGCTTTAAAAGTTCTTGGTGCAAGTCTTCGTTCAAGAAGTAAGGAAGCATGGGAATGTGAATTGAGAAAACTCCAAAAGTTTCCAAATAAGAAGATTCATAGTGTATTAAAATTAAGCTATGATGGCTTAGATCACTCTCAAAAGGACATATTTCTAGACATTGCATGCTTCTTTAGAGGAAACCAGAGAGATCGTGCAACAAACATATTGGAAGCTTTTGATTTTTCTACAATATCTGGCATAGAAGTCCTTCTGGATAGAGCTTTAATAACAATTTCAGGTGGCAATCAACTAGAAATGCATGACTTGATACAAGAAATGGGTTGGGAAGTTGTTCATCAAGAATGTATCAAAGACCCTGGAAGACGAAGTCGGTTGTGGAAACATGAGGAAGTACAAGACATCTTCAAATATAACAAGGTAAATGAAATACCTTTTTGCTTCTATTTGTTAATATAAGTATCTTTTTTAAGAATTTAGCTAGTACTTGCTCATGACTATTCTATGTTTGTTTTAGGGAACTGAAGTTATTGAAGGCATAATCTTAGATTTGTCTACATTAGTTGAGGATCTCTATTTGAGATCTGATTTCCTTGCAAAGATGACTAACGTGAGATTTTTCAAAATCCATAGTTGGAGCAAGTTTAACATATTCAATGTGTATCTTCCTAATGGTCTCAATACATTGTCTCATAAAATGAGGTACCTTCATTGGGAAGGATTCTGTCTTGAGTCTTTGCCATCTAACTTCTGTGCTGAACAACTTGTAGAACTTTGCATGCGTTGTAGCAAGCTTAAAAAGCTTTGGAATGGTGTTCAGGTATGAACGTGGCTATATGTACTACATTTATGGTCTCAGTCAATTTTTTGTTTTAGTTGAGGCTCATGATTTTGAATTTAACAATTTTTTAACAGAACCTTGTGAATTTGAAGACAATTGACCTTTGGGGATCCAGAGACTTGATTGAGATTCCAGACTTATCCAAGGCAGAAAAACTTGAAAATGTTTCGCTTTGCTATTGTGAAAGCTTGTGTCAGGTCCAAGTCCATTCAAAATCTCTTAGTATACTAAACCTATATGGTTGTTCATCACTCATGAAATTTTCAGTGACATCAGAGGAATTGACAAGATTGAACTTAGCCTTCACCGCTATATGCTCAATACCATCATCAATTTGGCACAAAAGGAAGCTTAAAGCTCTTAATCTAACATGTTGTTGCAATCTCCAAGAGTTAACTGATGAACCAAGAATTTATGGCTCTCACAAGCACTCCCTCCCAGCATTGTCTATGAACATGAAAAGCCTTTCAACATTGAGAATGCTTTGGTTAGATGATTGTAAGAAACTTGTGTCTTTGCCCTTGCTTCCGCCATCTCTTGAGAAGTTGAGTGCTAGTAATTGCACTTCTCTAGACTCATATATGACTCAAAGGCTGGTGTTACAACACATGTTGCAGAGTCGCATACCCTACTTACACAAACACTATCTAAGATGTTATGATGAAGAGTATTTATTTCCTGGAGACCATGTGATTGATGAGTGTGTGTTTCACACAATAGGGATTTCAATAACTGTTCCTTATCTTTGGAAAACTGAATTGTGTGGTTTCATTTATTGCATCATTCTCTCTAAGGGGTCACTCTTGCATTGTGAAGTTTCATGTTCTGTTTATCAAGATGGCACAAGGGTTGGCAGGCTCCAAAGACTGTTGGAATACGAAAGTTTAACTTCGAATCATGTGCTGTATATCTATCATGACATCAATGAATTTGATACAATAACTGAAGTGCATGGCCATTTCTTCAGCAACATAACATTTATATTTGAAAATGGTGAACAAAGTATAGAAGAGTTTGGCATCTTTCCCGTATATGGCTCAGAATCAGGGTTGAAGCTGGTTGTAGCAGACAAGTTTTTGACTCGAAATTCAGTGCTCAAATCTTTAAATATACAACATATTTAGGTAACTGTGCTTAGTTATTGCAATAACATTTTGGTCTAATTATGTTGAGCAAGTTTGTTTTGAAAGTGTATTAGTGGGAAATTAGCACTAACTTCACCATAGGGTCAAAGCAATAATACTTTGAATTGAAAGAACTATTGTTGCATTATGATAATTAATAATAAAATAAGTATTGCAGCAAAATTTTCATTCTTTTGGTTGTTAGTTTCATCAAACAATATAGATGGCAATTTTCTTCTTGTTATCATTAATGTGCGTTAACAATACCTTTAGACTTAATATTAAGTTTCAACTGTAACAATCTTATTCATCTTATCGTATATTTGGAGCATCTTAGTTTTTATTTTTTATGTTTTGTATAAACAAATTATTACTGTTACATTGTATGTTTTATAATTATATATAAATATAAAGACAATCTCAATTGAAGGAAAAATTTACATGTGTCATCATTACATGGAAAAGCTAGTCCATTAATGACTTTATATTAGTAGAAAGAAGTACAAATCAATTCTTACACGAGCTTAATTCTTTTTCTATTAAATGGTTATGGTACACTTCTACATGGTTTGTAGGAAATATTTAATATAAAGATTCTTAATCATGGAAAAATTATTAATAAATCATACTTAAGTCTCGGTGTCTATAAATTGAATTGTATTTATCATTATTATATTATAGATAACATTAATGAGGAAAGAGTAGAAGTATTAGATTTTGGGATCTTTTACGTGTTATTTTTCTTTTTCACATTCATTTAGGGTGTGGGACTGTATTTGAAAAAAAGTTCAATACTCATAATTTTGATTAAGTGTTGAAAACAAGTTAAGTGTAAAGTATAGTCATGCTTCGCTCGTAAGACAACAACATTAGTTCAATAAACAAATCATGTAAGATGTAAATATTTTATTTATTAGATGATGCAACACTATGTTATCTTATTTTATATTTAAAAAAGTATTAATATGCTCAAATGATACACACATAGAATTAAACTAACCTCATACTACACACATAGTGTGTGTGCTTATTCAATATTGTATGAATGTTTATTACTTTCGTATGCCAAGTAGATCCATTCAAAGCACAAGTCATATCAATGTCGTTCAAAAATTTAAAGTTTTGCTCTTTGAAAATAACAAGCTCAAAAAGGAAAAGATTGCAACTAATGAGAGAACACTCACCTTAGAACAAACTATAGCGTCAAGAGATGTAGAAAAAATAAAAATACTAGAAGAAAAAATGACATGTTGTAAGTAAAATAGAAGTTTCCAGAGAGCTCTAAATCTCTAAATAGTTTATTCTCTACTTCTAGGCATGCTGTTAGATAAGTTTGGCCTAGGTATGATCTCCAGAGTAGAAAATATCTTAACAAAGTATTTTTTTAAAAAGTTAAAGAGCTCATTTTTCTCATTGTAGTAAACATGGACACTTCAATGTTAAGTGTCAATACAAGACAAAGTTTCCTAATGATAATAAGAAAGGAACCAAAGGAATTCATTATTTTTATTACAGCTATGGTGAACAAAAAATGCAAAAGATGAAGATAAACAATCATTATTTGATGATAGGCATACATAAAGGACTAAAAGTTTAGGTTCCTAGACTCAATATCTTTCCTACATAAATTCTATAAAATGCTCTTAGATGATTTCAAAATCGTTCAAACAGTAAGATTTATTGTCTTATTTTGTCTATAGCAAAAATGTATTTAAATAACTTTGACTAGATGATGAAATCGTTTTAAGTATACTATTGTGTTTGTTGAGTCTATATATAACAACAACTTTTTAATGATTAATCATTAGAAAATATTAAACATATTAAAAGGTATTTATGGCGAAACAGAAAAGCCTGTAATGTACAACAATCAAAGTGTCTTATCATAGAACAATTGTTTGATTGCAATTAAGGATGCGTGATGCCACATCTACCCATGTCGCCGAAGGAAACATAATCATCACCTCAATTTTAACTTTTATCTTTCAAGGAGAAACATTTCTATATTACACAAGTATTCCTTTGCACACATACACTCTCGAAAGAAATGTTTAAACCTTTGAATTCTCTTTTCTCTCTCTCTCTCTCTCGTTTAAACCCTAGTCGCAAAACTCAAATGACAACCAAGAAGATAGTAGAGAAGACTCCTCTATTTGTAACACTAAGAAGGTGATGCTAATGATTTAAGAACCATAGTTAATATGTGTGGAAGGTGATGAACTTTTCCAATTCGATGTGTGCTAGCTACCATATACAGAAAATGTTTGGTCTAGTTGATTGGGAAAGTTCCTTGTCCTAAGGAACCCCTGGAACCACAAAACCTAAATTTGGTTATGGACAAATGCTCAGTTAGTGAATGACGACGACTTTGAGGGAAAAGTCACTGGGAAGAAGGTAAAGATCTCCACATCCAACATTGCCAAATTAGGAAGTCTGAAAGAGGAAAATCCATCATTCTTAAACTAGTGGAATGATGACCTATATATTGAAGAGTTGGACACATTATTGTATAGTGTGCCACAACCTACATATGGAACAAATGTTAAATCAACGAGCCTTCTGAAAAGCTCAAACCGACTATCCTAGGGAAGGGTGATTCACAACATCCTTTTTAACATTGTATTACCACCATCGATTTTTGGGACTATGTTTCGAACAAGGATTGATTCATGTTGTTTCATCTGTTGCAAGCGGAACCTATGAACCTATTGTCTCTCATTCAGGAGCATTGGGAGACCACATTCAAGGACATGTTTCCACAAAAGAGGAGTAAGACTCATATTCCTCCCTATTGCATGTTATTTTCTGAATCGCACATTTGTATTAGAGTTGGGAATGGGGCAGGGGGTGTAGATTTGACTATCCCATCCATATCCTCAAAGTAAAATTTAATCTTGATACTCATTCCTGTACCGAATAGGTATGAATTTTTGTCTCATCCACATCTCTATCCCTATCGGGAAGCAAGTATATGTTCGGGAAGCAAGTATATGTTCGTAACCATGTCTATGCTCGTATATGTCCTCTTACTATTTTATATATTAATTAAATAATTTTTTTAAAAATAAAATCAACTAAGAAAACATGATATTATCAAGTATTTAATGTCAAAAGGATGTACATTTTTTTTCTAGTGTCAAATATAAGATAAGAAATTGTAATTGTATAAATATCAAATGAGAATATTAAATAACAATTGACTAGAGGTCAAATAATTATAAGAAAAGAGTAAAAATGATCAAATGTATGACCTAAAAATACTTTACGAAACTAAGGACCACAGAAAATTTAATATAAGTTTTTTATATTACCTAATAAATTAAAGGTGTTTTAGTAATTTAAAACGAGGATGTATAAGGATGAGTATGGGGACAAGATGGGACAAATATGTACATACCCATCTTGACCCTGTACATAATTTAAAAATCGGATATTATCCATACTCATACTAAATCAATGTGGGCATTTCCAGTCAAAATCGGGATGTATTTGGAGAATACTCATAGGGACGGGTGCATTTGCCATCCGTAGTTTGTATGTCATTTGGTATCAAAAGCTGCCAACCAATGAACATGGTGAAGAATGGAACTCCATTCTTACAAAGATGTACATATCAAATGAAGTGGAAACTACTCTCAGTAGGCTTTCCAAGCACATATACAAAGACTCCACACCGTCTGCTAAGATGAAAATGCATACCCCCATTTCCTCTTCAACTGTACCACCTTCATGAACAACCTTACATTTACCTACCTAAGACTCCCAAAAACTTTTGTTTAAGGAAAACCCTAGCTAAACACTTATCGACAAATGAAAGCTTGTCGCTCAGTGCAAAAGGCCAACTCCTCCTCTCAAACCTAAACACACAAAGAAACTCATGCTTTCCTCTATCGAGCTCACATTAGATGAAGAAACTCTAATGGTCATCAATGCCTTGATCCCGTCTAAGAATGAACCTGCCAGGGTTATGTGATGTAGATGCTGAACATATATAATTGAAAGCAACTCTAAGGCTAAGTGTCGTAGAAAGTGAATTGCAACTGCTCATGACAAATGGTGTTCAACTGTTAATAAAAATTTCTTCAATAGAGGATACACAACCAACTGATGAATTTGCTAGACATTGACGATTACACCACATTAGAGCTCTATGCTCAATTGAAAGCCCAAACTACTGCAAGAAGCCTTCAATTTCGTGAGAGTAGGATCTCATAACTATACTATCACAAACATGAAAAGTATCTAAAAGCCAAACCACCCTTAAAAGAGCCTTTACGCTTAGCTCGACTATTAGATGAGGACATGTACCTCTATAATCATTCTCATCGGGTATAGGCTGAGCATGAAGCACGACCCGACCTTTCATGGTTCAACCTAATCATGGCTCCATGCCAACAACTTGGACTTAAAACCTAGAGTCCTTAGTACAATGGATGAACCATCCCAATACCAAATTATCAATCTTGCACCCTGCAAGATTCACCAAGATATTGTGCAACACCCTACTGCACCTCTATAGATGAAAAACATATTCAAATGTAGACTAAAAACCTATATAATCAATGAAAATGAATTACACAAAAGTCTGCAACCAATTCTAACGACAATCTGACTAAAAATAGGTTGCAGTAAACTTCCTTGTCTCAAATTAGAGAAAAAAGCCTCTAAGAAATTCTTTCTTGAATTCCTCTTGATAAAAATTCATTAACCTTTTGAAGAATGCTCTTTGTTATTTTTCAGAAATGTTCTCAGTTTTCTCTCTTTATGAAAATCTCCCTTTCTTTTTAATTCAGATGTTTTTCACAAACAATTAGAAAATTAGTTATACTTTAGTATAAACAATTAATTGAAAATCAATTTATTTTACAAAAAAGGATTTTGAGCTTATTGATTTTGAGAAACAATTCTTTATAAAAGTCAATAAACCATTTTTACTTACAAACATTAATCAATTAGTTATAGTTTAATTTTAAAAACTTTTAGCACACATTCTACTAATTTGTGATGCATGCACGTGAATCATCAACACACACTAACACACTAATTCTAAATAAACACAGTTTCAAGTTTTTCTTACACTTGACTTCATCAAATAATCAACTCAATTAATGCTAACATTTTGGAGACACTAGCTTTGTAGGTTCAACACATTGACATCACTTTGCAATTGCCTTTTGCTTTGTTTTTAAGTCGCAGAGTCTTTAGGATATGAAAAGTAAGGGGGTTATGATATATAAATAAGCCCCATTATCCCCTTGTACACTCATCTTTGAATTGAACTTGAATTGAATTGCTATCATGCTTTCTTCTTCTTGTTCTTCAAAGGTCTTTAAAGTGGGAGTATTCTACTAGGAAAAAAGTGTGAGTTTCTTCTTAGAAACTTGGGAAAATTTAATAATTTTTTTAGTCTTTCACTACTATAGAGATGCTTCCATCATCTTTAGGACTTCTCGATCAAATAATATTAAAGAAGTTTTATTACTGTGAACCTCGACTCATGGACCATGATTTAATTAGTTATGATGTTGTTCAGATATTAATTGATGACGATATATCTCAATTGTGAACTTGTAAGTTCTCTTTTTTTTCGTATAATAATTGAACTATATGTCAAGTTAATGAGATATACAAAAAGAAATTATGGGACTTATAAACTCACCCAATGCAAGCTCTTCTACAACTCCAAACTCTACCAATTCCACTAAAGCAATAATCTAATATGAATGACTTATCCAACAACCACCATAATGGAAAGTTTGCATGATTAATGTCTAACTTGCAAATATTGCAACCTCTAGAAAAATGACAATCACCAAAACTATACTTTCTGTCATGACCGGAATCACGACGGGAGACGACGATCCAAAAAAGTATAGGAAAAATTGTGAAAATAAAGAGATGGAGTCGCCACTATAGTTATTTATGGAAAACTATGGAAAAACCACGAAAAAGGAAAAGGAAATGGTCTGTGAATCAGAAAAGAGTTCAGGAGTCAGTTACGCGTGGGGAAGGTATTAGTACCCCCACAGCGCCTGTCCTAAGACAGTACCTTAAATCAAATTAGCAAAATCAAATGTGGTTTACTAAATGTTTATTTTCCCAAAAGCAAAAGATAAACAATAACAAAATAAAAATTTTTAAATTAAAGGACCCGACAAGGATTGACCTTGCTCCTATGTATCGACATCCATAGGGGTGAAGAATCAGGGATTACGTAGTTCTAAAAGACAGTTGAGTTGTTTTGAGAATTTGACATTATTATTTTTTAAAACTTTATATATTTTATTATTTTTGAAAATTGAATTTCATTTAAGAATATCATAGACGCATGCGACCTTTTGATAATCCAAATTAAAATTAAAACTCCTTAAATTAAGTTTCGCATGACGCGTGCGGTCATTTAGAACTTAAATTAAGAATTATTATTATTATTATTTTTTAAAAGGGAATCCCGCATGATGCGAATGGTCATTTGGAATTAAAACAAATTTTATTTGAGAAATAAGTTTTAAAGGAAATAACCTCATGTTAAAATCCTAAAGCTTTTAGACGAAATTAGGGGCAATTTTGTATTTCAAAATATTAGTATGCACAGTTATTAATTAATAGGGGTGCAGCAAGTAATTCCAATAATAAGAGAATCCACTTAACTACTGAGGGTATTTTGGGTATGGTAAGAATGGGGGTGCAACGCAAACATGGGGGTGCAGTAAGTAATCCTCACTAAAAAAAAACTTATAGCTGGGGCAGTTTTAGAATTGTTGAGAGTGAGGGGTGCAAGCGCAAATATGGGGTGTAGGTGACAAATCTCACCCAACTGATAGCAAGGGTAATTTGGGGATTGAGGGATGTTAAGGTGCAGGCTAGAATACAGGGGGTGCAGAAAATACATTCCACCCAACTGATGAAAAGGGTAATTTGGAGATTGAGGGATGTTAAGGTGCAGGCTAGAATACAGGGAGTGCAGAAAATACATTCCACCCAACTGATGACAAGGGTAATTTGGGGATTGAGGGGTGTTAGGGTGCAGGATAGAATACAGGAGGTGCAGGAAGCACCCCCACTAACCCATTAGGGTTAGCAGCGCACGTGTGGCGCCTTGAGGGGTACTCGTGAGGCACGGTGCAGGCAGGATTTGGGTGCTGTTCTTGGAGGCACAGTGTAGGCAAAAGGTGGTGGCGACCGTTGGCGTCGCCAATGGCGGCGCCACCGTCAACGGTGGTGGCTGTCGTGAGTGCGACAATGATGGTGGAGGCAAAAAGGTTGGTTCAGTATAGTAATGGGCACCTTCGCTGTCATGATTTGTGCGTTGTACTGCTCACCATTTTCATTACCCTGGAACTTCCACGACAGCCTCATAGTTAGTGGTAGGGAGGCTCACGGTTAGGATAGTGGTTCACGGTGCAAGGGGGTGGGTTCTTTGACCGTTGCGGAGGCAAGGTGACGAGGAATCGATAGAGGAAGATGCTGATTCGGAAAACCAGCACTAATAGGTATTTAAATCTATTTTTGGGAGAATGTAATAGAGAAGTCAAGGTGGCCTGGTTGGTCTAGGCGCCAGTTTCAGGTACACCAGCCTCTCTTCTCGAGGATCACCTTCCGTTGCCAAACTTTCCAACTTCTTCCTCTTCCAAAAACTTCTCAATCCACTCCCAAAAACTTCTCAATCCAATTTCTCCTTTTCGTATCCTTTTTTCCGTAACCACTTTTTTACCACCTTTTAACTAATTGCCGTTTCCTCCTCTCTCTCTCATGTGCCAACCAAATTTCCATTCTTCCACTAAACCAAAATTCTCCATTCATAGCCTGCCACGTGGCCCAAAAAGCTCTCAACTCCTAGCTTGCCACGTGGCAAACAATTTTATTTAGTATTTTTTAATTCTTTAATTAGTTTCTTTTTTTTTTAGAAAAAAAACAATTAACCTTTAATTATTTAAAAATTCAATTATTATTATTTTTTTTAAAACATTTCTTTTATTTTACCAAGAAACTTCAATTAATTTAATTTAAAAACAATTTTATTTATTTCTTTTTTTTTGTGATTAAAGCATCTACAAAAATTGAATAAATTAATTATTAATAA
>Ga0099825_1007712_pt1 | contig 13010 bp, 9 predicted proteins | sample SiratroredBW_FD_76838 | JGI IMG/M metagenome (GOLD analysis project Ga0099825, IMG submission 76838) | Root nodule microbial communities of legume samples collected from California, USA - Siratro red BW | ecosystem: Host-associated > Plants > Roots > Nodule | place: USA: California | collected...
CAGTTAATTAAGATTACTTATCGATCGATCTTATAGTATACAAAATAATACCTGTTTTCAAATGTCCAGACCTAATTAAGTACATCTTTCTTCATAAATAGACTCATGAAAATTCAATCTCAAGCTTTGATATCGAACTAAAAAAGAATTATAAATATATTGTGATATTAAAATAAGTTAAATTGTAATATTTTAAGAAGAGAATAAATAAAACTTAAAAACAATAATACATACAAAAATATACTTTTTAAAAACAATATCTAAACTTAATTCAGTCTTATAAAATTAATTTAAAAGATGAAATTTACACTCTCTTTATATATTATAATTTAGTGAGTTACATAGTAATAATTTAGTAAGTTACATATGTTAGAAATCTCCATCAATAAATTATCATTGGTCACATAATATTATTCAACATATATAATAAAGCAATAACAGTTATATCTCCATATTTTTTTGTTTTTTTCTTGTAACATGGATTCTCTTGTATATAAAATTTTATTTAACTATAGAAGGTGACATTAAACTTTTCTAATCAAATTTTCCAAACGAGAGATTTTGGAAAAAAAATTGAATATAATTAATCTAAATGATGCATGACAATATAGTAGAGATTATCATATAACTAATAATATAACTTCGATTAAAAAAAGTATGATAATTCAATAACATCAACCCTATAAATAAAATTTAAGAATTAAAGACAATATAGAATAGTCATAATCTTATTAAGTTTTAGATTTTAGATATTTTTGTTGTTTGAATTACTGGAAGTATTATAATTAATTTTCATGCTTTATTAATTTTGTTGCCACTATGTTAATTCTATTCGTATATTACGATTTTATTAAACATATATGTTTGAATTTTATTTGTAAACCCAATTTTAAATATTTGAAATTTCTTAATACACTCTCATCTTTCTAAATTTCTAAGTGAAGAAAACATTTTAACGTCATTTTAAAAATATTATTTATATATATTTAACTTAAAATAAATATTAAATAATTTTTCTATTTTTTATTTTCACACAATAATTACTTTATAATTAATTATTTTTAAATTCAATTTATACTCCTTAATTTACCACCAAAGACATTTTAATAAATAGTTATATAAATTACTTTTAATTTTCTCTTTTTACATTAATCATATCTATCACAAACCTTTTCCTTACAATTTCTTTATCTAAAGAATCTTCCTTCTAGTTAAAATAAAATATACATTTTTTCTGTCCCAATCATCTTAAAATATATTTTAACTGTTGATATGAAATAATATTATTATTATTGATTATTGATTATTGATAATTGATATGTAATCTTAATTTACATGTTGTCGTGTCTTTATGATTTATATTAAAAATTAACAAAAATAAAAAAATATGTAAAAAAATATTAAACAGAAATGTTTTTCTAAGAACTAAAATTCAAAACATATCAGAAAATAAAAAAGTATAATTTAAATAATTTACATCACATTTATTAAATATATAAACATCCATCCTAAATTATTATTATTTGGTGTCTGAGAAAAATCAGAAAAGAAAAGAAAAGAAAGAGGTTGAAGGAAGGAGTAGGAGAAAGAAAAGGCCATGGATTGATTCATTGATTTTGTAGCTTTGAGAGAAGGCAAAGGAGATACATGTCTGTGTCGATAGCGATACCCTCTACTCAGCACCGCCTCTACGCTTCACTCTTTGCCATCGCCAAGGCCAACAAAACCACCATGGCCACCACCAGCAATTCTGCTGGGGCCTTCACCACAATCCAAGAGAAGGTCATTTTCGAGAAAGAGATTAAGAAAAGCAAGTTCATTGCCATTGCTGGCCCCATCCCCCATGAAAAATCCGCCATGTCTTTCCTTTCTCATGTTCTTTTTCTTCACTTTTTTTTTTTTTTTTTCTCTTTCTTCTTTCGCATTCATTTTTAATTTTCCCTTCCTTTATTATTAGGTCCGGGATCCACGTGCCACCCACAATTGCTGGGCTTACAAGGTACCGTAAAGGATTGTTTTTTAGTTTAATCAAACAATTGCTTGTATTTTTGACACTGCACTATGTTTTGGGGGCCTCTGAATATTTAGTTTTCTTTTTTATTGCCTTCCATTTATATGAATATTTCACTCAAATGGTGTGGTATGAGTGGTAAATGATTTTTCTCTTGCCTGACATATAGTTGGAGATTTCTACTTTCTGGTCCCTTCAGCATGCATTCAGGTTTCTGTTCTCGTTGTGGCAGTTATAGTTCATTCATTAGTTACAGCCTAAAGTTGGCATGTCATGCTTTGCTAATTTGTATACAAATTGAGGGTATTGATTGGATTTGGAAATGAAAAGGAATATCGTAAGTGAAGATCGAAAACACAATGACATATATCATAAAGTAGGTAATGTGTTGCTACTTGTATACACTTTACTATCTTTTGCTCATACGTTGTTGTTGTTTTTCTTTTTCTTTTTTTTCTCTGTATGACAGGTGGGAGATCAATACCGGTCCAATGATGACGGTGAGCCTTCAGGAACAGCTGGGAAACCAATACAAACTGCTATTGATTCTTCAGGAATAGACAGAGTAATGGTGGTGGTGATCAGGTTAATCTTGACCTTATATTTCACATGTGCATATTAATGTCTGCAACTTTGAATTAATGAATTGTCTGGGTTTGCATATGTTTGAAGTCTACCACCGTCCCCCACCCCCTCACCTGAAGCAAAAACAAAAGAAACTTATGTTTTGACACCCTAATGAAATTAAGGATTTTTCCCCCTTTACGAAGTCCTTCTGTATTTGTGGGGGAATGTGTGTATAAAGTTAAGTTCATAATGTAGAATCCATTTTGTGCTTTAGCCATCCCAATCTTCCTCATAGTTGTGTTAATGATAACATAATCATGAAGAAAACAAAGTGCATTGTAGAGAGGAAGTGAGTTTGTTAACATATTCAAATTGAATAAGTTAACAATATAAAGAACATTATGAAGAGAGACAGGACGGGATAAAATCACACTACCAGAAAAATTAGCCATAGAATGTTGACCATTTGGAAGAGAAACATATATAGGTTGAAACATAAAGAGGATGCTATATGGTTAGTATCTCCTGAGTCCAAAATCCATGGACTAGGAGAGGTACCTGAAGTTTGAGGTGAAGTGTTAACACCATTGCTGCTGACCAAGTTGGAAGTAAATGTTGTGGCCGTAGGGGCAGTGGAAGGGCAACCGATGCTTGAATTTGTTTATCACTAAGACTTGGTGCAGTATGGTTATGGTTATCGGGGGAAGACGTAATCATGTTGGAGGCGGATTTTGTGGTTCAATAACCTGGGGGAAAACCATGCTTAAAGAAGCATGTTTTCACAGTATGATTGGTCTATTTGCAGTGAATGCATTTCTTATTTCTTGTCATTGGATCGACCTCTTCCTATAAACTTTGATAAAGGCTGAGTTTGGGTTGCCAAAGCTAAAGTTTCATGTAAAATCCCAATTTTCAGTTGACATTGTTGTTGGACCACCTTAGAAAAACCATTAGTAGCAAAAGGTAGGAGATGAAGAAGCAACATTTGAGATTGGACTGTCGAGTAGTTGTTATCTAGCCATTGAAGAAAGTACAAAACAGAAGCATTGTCCCTGTATTGTTTGACACCACACATGTGTTGTGCAAGAATTAGAGTCACATGGTGCTATTGGGTGAAAGTTGCGATATTCTTCCTGAAGAATCTTGCATTTGGTGAAGTAAGTGGTATTAGAGGAATCACCTTGTTTGAGAGAAATTATATCAGATGAAACAGGAGATTCAAACATTGCCACCATGAGGAAAACATTGTACGGGTTCTTGCTATCTATTAGAGGCGATATCAAAATAGATGATACTGTGAGCAATTTCTGGGGAAACTTAACGGATGAGCCAAGAAAGAACTAGGGTAATGCAACGTTTCAACAATGTAAACTGGGAAGCATTTGAAGCAGGTTTCTTGATAGTGCCATCTACAAAAGAGAATTTGTTCTTCACTTCCAATGCTGTGGCCATTGAATGGGACTAGCTATGATATGATAATTGGTTCCATCAAGGACAAGGGAAACAAGAATGTGGGATGAGTTTTCATTAGGATGCATGTACTTGTTGCTGAAAGCATCAAGAGAGGCAGTGAATAACCAATAAGGAGAAGGAGATGGTGGGAAAAGGAAGCAGGGTAAAAAAGAAGCTTAAAGATACTGTATTAGAGGATTTTACCAAAAGAAAAAATGAATTGCATTGAAAAGGAAAGGGACTTGTATAAAGTTTTGATTACAAGATAAAAGCAAAACTAAGTACCCGTCATCTAGCAACAAAGCTATCAATAAACTTAAAACAGAAAGCTAACTATAAGTCTTATACATTACCAAAAACTTTAAGACTATCGGTGGCATTTGCTTTTTGATGGTTTTGTACATAAGCCTGTGTTATGTGTAATAAGCACTAAGATGTTTTGCTTTGATGCTGGATTTGGAATATAAATTTGTATTGTTATCTATATTAAATTTCAGGCATTTTGGGGGTATCAAATTAGGAACTGGGGGATTGGTCAGGGCTTATGGAGGAGTTGCTTCAGAATGCTTGAGGAATGCCCCAACTTGTCTTGTGAAAACAAAGGTGGTTTTTTTCTTAGCCACGATGCATCTTTAGTTTTAGCTGTACCCATGTCCCAGCATTTCACTTTCTTTAAGGTTTTCTGAACTCATTATGCTTGCTTATGGTGTATCAATTTATGTATAATCTTGTAAAAAATGTAGGTGCCAATGGGTGTAGAAGTGCCCTTTGACCTACTTGGAGTTCTCTACCATCAGGTTAGTTCTGGCAGATGTATATTGATAACTTCCTGATATTGAATGATTTCTTAAGTTAGACTTGAATTTGACTGAAAAAAACTAATGTGAAGTACAAATTTGGATATTCATGTTTTTTTGTTGCAACAAGTCCTGCGAATGATTGAACTTACATAAATTTGAGCAACACATTTTAATTTCTACTTATTCACCCCTTGATGTTGACCTATTATGAACATGTTTGGTAACATGGTGAGGTGAACTCACTGTGAATTTCTAAAGCAATAACTAGTTACTTTCGTGGTGACTTCCCCGTGATTTTATCATCAACGTGGATTCCTACAGCCAATACAAACACATTATATGTCTACACTTCATTGGTAACCCCTCCATTTTAACGTTTTTGCTGGAAAGAAAAATTACTAGTTCAGAAATCATAGGCTCTCTTTGATTTGATTTCGTTAGTTCAATTATATCAATCTAACTGCTGGTACTTGTGTCTATTTATAGTATATCAATTTATAGTACATAAGTAGATACAAATTTTACTTTATAAGTTGATTTTTAATGTTAAATTAGATTTAAAGTCTGTTGTTCAAATTACCACTAATATTTTTTTCTTATTGCAAGCACTATATACAACTGTGTTCCGATTCTAAAAGTTTCCGCATCTGTTGCTCATTTCTTTTTGATTTTTTTTTCAGGTGCAATCTTTTCACGTGGAAGACATCAAGCAGGATTATGATACCGGTAAAGATGGCATATCTATGGTTACTTTTAAAGTTGATTTTGACCAAGCTGAGAAATTGGAGGATGCACTAAAAGCCAATTGTAGCAGAGAATTGAAGTTTTATAAGCGGTGAAAAATGATCACGTCAGATCAGACTTTTGGTTTTGATTATATTTTTCTCATATAGGGAAGATACTTCTTCACCTAAGATCAGACTAATTTAAAGAATAGTTTAAAAATTAAAAAGCAATTGTTTGTAATTTTACTAATAATGTTACACAATTTGTAAATTCAGTAGAAATTATATCAAATTATCTAGAGTTTAATTTATACGTACAAAATTTTACTCTTTCTGAACTTATAATTTAAAAGCGACAAAAGAGAATTGTGGAGTCAAATGTAAATAAATTTTAATTACACTCATTCTATTTAGGGATCCTATTTTAAAAATACTCCTCAGTCAACTGGGGTTTTTATATTTAAAGATTCAAATGTATTTTTGATATCAAGTTTCAGTGAGAGACATTCTAGAGAAAAAGGATAATTTTTTCTGTTCAAATAAAATTACATTAACTAGTTTTATAATTAGTGTAAAGGTTAATTAATTTTACTACTCAGATACCACCACTCATTACTTACCGTGCTTCATTGTTAGTCACCTTCGAATGATCTCAACCACAGTTTTTACACTACACACCATAGCAGTATCACAATGGCCAAATTATTTAAAGTGGTTATCATATCAATAAAACAAGACTCATCTTCATTTTTATGGTCTCTTGTTGCATTCAAAATTTTATCTTACAGTTCAGATATTAGTCTATTGATTAACCAAGAAAAACATAAATAGATAAAATTTTCAAAATGTTTACATACTATTCAGATTCATTTCATTATGGTCCCAAGAACTTTGGGTCTCCACGAGTCAAAGATTCTTTCATTATGAAAAAAAAAAAAAGTTTATGTATGCTTTTTGGATGGTGTACAACTTATCTATATGCTTAAACTACCAAATTAAGTTTTGCCCAGGAAGAGAATCATAGCCCTTCCGAGCAGGTATTTGTAAGACCTCAAGATATCTGTTTCTAAATACCAATGCAAACTGTTTCATAGACAGACTATTACACCAAAATAAAGAATTCATCATGTATCTGGCAGAAGCAGCATTGCAAAACAGCAAAATAGAAGCAATGCATGATGATGCCCCTTTTCCTACAAAACCAACAAAACATGATGCAAGCCCTACAAAAAGATTCCCCTTTTAGGTTTTCCCAAAATGTGTGACAAGAACCATACAAAACCCACCAAAGATTCCCCTTTTCAGGATTTCTCACATACCAAGTTGTAGGCACTACCTTCCCTCATCGTTCTCCAACCCGTCGGAATCCGAGAGAGAATGGGCATCAACAAAACGTTTCCTTCTATTCCTATTAGCCAATGTTTTAACCCTAAACCTCTTTCGCATCCCATTCTCCTCATCACCAAAACTACGCCCTTCTCCAAGAGGATACCTAACCGCCAAACTCACATGGTAACAGTAGTACTCCTCCTTCCCCGCCACCACCGACTCCGGCGGAGGGGGCTTCACGGCCGCGCCGTGAAACGTCTTCTTGCAATTGGCGCACCTCAGCGAGCAATCCTCGTAGCAGCTCTGGTATTCGTGGAGGTACCAGCAGTACGGGCACATTGTCCAGAACGAAGAAGGCGCGTCTTGAACCTTGCTGTCAAAACTGGCCTTTTGTGTGGGGTCGGAGAGAACACACCAGGCTTCGCGCACGCGCATGAGGGCCTCGTCGGCGAAGGGAAACTTGTTCTTGTTAGGGTCCAAGAGACGCACTAGGGTCTTGAACTGTTGTCGTGCAAGGTCGCGGTCCGCGGCGGCGTCGCCGGGACTGAGGCGCAGGATGGAGTACCAGTCGAGCGGGTCTTGGCGGCGCTCTGCGGCGGCGAGAACGTCGGCGACTGCAAGGACTTGATCGATTTGGAGAGAGGCATTTGGGTCGGATCTGGGGATCTTGCGAGTGAAGTCGCGACAGGTGGTGAAACTGCGACGGCTGAGAAGGGACAGAGCTGGGCGAAGCAGAGAGAGGTTGTCGGAGCCGCCCGTTTCCTCCGATGTTGCATGGTTGTCTGTGTCGGAATTTTCGTTCATTCTCTCTTTCGTAATCTCACACGCTCACACGCTACACACCCGAAGGAGCCGAAATTCTGTGACCAAATTCCTCGTTTTATACTGTCCTTTTGGCAAACCTCGTTTCGAACTTTTTAAAATTTCACCAAATTTAATGGTTTACATTCATTTTAAATTTTTAAATTTCTATTTTTGAAATTCCACTATCTCAAATGATAAATTCTTTTAATTTTTTTACCAACTAGATATTTATGATCTTATTAATGTTTTCTTAGCAACTTTGAGAAATTAGATCATGTATCTCCTATATAACAATCCTTTTGGTTTTCACACATTGGAAAGATTCCTTATTATTTTTTTGTTATAAAGCTTTTAACATCTTAATTAAGTGAAACCTTAAAGTTTCATCAATTATCAATTATCTCCCATCATATGAAAATGCTATAAGAACAAGAAAAAAAAAAACAAAGATTAAAACAATAATCTAAAGTGTTCTTATATTTTGTGAACTATTGTGTTAAGTCTTGAACAATTGAAAATAGTTTTAAAATGGTTAAACATTTCATCAGTAGTTTCTTATTAAGGCATGATGAATAATTCATATTGGCTAGTCAAGCTTTTCCATTTTGATGTTGGTAGTGTCTTCTTCATACATGAGATGAAAAGCATCTCACAACTTTTGGGTGTGTTGCATTCAATGACCTTGTACTCATGATTTTTTTTATAAGATATCACACCTATGAGTTGAGTTCTATATTATACGAATTTCTACATATTGAGCCTTTTGTAAAAGGCACGAGCAAATAAAAGAAGTGGTCGAGTTGAGTTATAAATGTCAGAACCATGAAAAATGTCTAATGTTCAAGAATCTCATAATTTTGACAAATAATGAAGATATTAAGCTTTGATAAACTAGTGAGGTTGTGTTTACTATTACAGTAGATATTATCTCTCTCACCTTAGATGAAAAAAAAAAAATCAAATAGTAAGATTCAAACATGTAAACTTGGACTTGCACAAACATTATTGTAAGAAGTGCATCCAAAGCTCATTATTAAGATAGTGTGCGCAATGCTTTATAAAAAAAAAAATTATTCTTACATTAAATAAAGTATTAACACTCTTGTATTGTCTCTCTTTCTGAAAAAAATTAATGTTTCAATTTAAGAGGTTGTTATAAAATATAATAAGCATGGATTTTTCTGAATGTGCTCCAACATAAGCCAAAATAGTAGGGGAGACAAGGAAATCATACTAAAAAGAGGACAACATGTGCTTCTTTCTCTTCTCTGGAAATGGATAGGTAAAAAAACAACCACATATCTTGTCCCCCAAAAAGAAGATTTCTGTACGCTCACTCCCTCCCAAGAACCGATCATCTTTCCAAGTTTATAGTAATATGTTTTTTAGTTCTTTCCAAGATTATAGTAATATGTTTTTTAAGCTCAAATATACGTTCTTGCTGTTAAAAAAAAAAAATACGTTCCAAGTTCTTATTCTGGTACTAAACTTTGATCTAAGGAAACTTTATTCTTAAAGTTGTGTTTATTACTGTAATTCTTAAACTTTGATCTAAAATTTAATGTTCGCTCTCAGTAAATTGCTGTAATTTTTCAAACACTTTCAGAAGTTAAAAATGAATTTGTATCAATCTTTAGTTTGAATTATATTATTATCAAGAGTAACTTCTTGTAGTAAAGAGAAATAATTAAAAATACTTATTTTGTAATCAATTTTTATTAATAAAACTCTTCTAAAATTAAATGAAAACTAGTAGTCGGAGAAAATAAGTAAAATCAATATAAATACTGTTAAATCACATGTTCCAAACTAACTAAATCATTTAATCTAATTCAATCTAGATTACTTTTAATCAAATTGTATTAAATTAAATTTATTGAATTCAATTCAAACTGAATTATAATTGTAATTACTACGATGTGATAAACATACAATTCACACAATTTTTATTTATTTCTCCACATCATCTAATAAATTTCAAACTTCTCTCTTTCTCTTTGATGCAAAATTTGCTACACAAGATTTCTCGTTTACTTTTATGATCAGATCAAACAATTTTACATAACAGAGATCCAGACTGAACAACAAATACTTCTAATATTTACTGCCAGAAGTTCACTACGATTACAATGGTTGGAAAATCAGTAAAAGATGCCAGGGGCTAGACAATGAATATTATATTTTAAAATCGGATATGTTAATCGAATCTGATGCTGCATCGTATACACCAGTTTGAACTGAACCAGAAACTGCATTTTAAGCTACTTGCATTAACTACCCGAATCAAAACTGCAGGCGAAATATACTAAAATAATTACTGCTACATACAAACATAAGGTGCAAGCAGAGTGAGAAATACAATACCACAGGCACCACAGGAGATGAAGTAAAGAATAATGTGGCCATTCAAAGGTCACGTTCTAACATCTTTGAGTGCACCCCCCTTTTCGAGCTCGCTGACCAAATCCTTAAGCGATGGAACCTTTGTAGCCAAGGTCCTATATAATCTAGAATAACGTGCTCGTGTGCCATCTGCAGTCCTTGCTAGAGCGAGCAAGCTTAGAGCCTCGGGTAGTTCATTAAATACTTGTTTCATATCCTCCAAGTTCATATTTTCCAAAATGGAGGGTCTAGGGGCAACCCTCACAATTTCACCACCTTTAGGTTCCTGAACTCGTGCATCAGCTTTAATCACCAGTTCCGAATTAGAGTTTGCACCACATTTTATTATAAAGGGTAATGTTGAGCCAGTATTAAATTGGAGTACATTCCACTGGGCAACGTCGGTTTCAGATCCAGAGCTCAGGTCTGTTGATGGCTTGCGACCATGAGATATATCTTGAATGGGGTCATCTTCTTCAGGAATTGACTGTATCATAACAAAATAAAGGATTCAAACATTAAAAAAAGTCATTCCAAATTAATTTTCATCAGTTCAGCCCTTTAGCATATAACTAAGCTACGGACCCAAACAACAAAATAAACAATTTTGTTCTATTTCAGTATTGATGATTAATGAAAACTGTAACTAAGACAAGAAAGGAGTAGGTATACAATACACAATATTTTGCATACCTCTACCATGTAGCGAGCATCTGCAATGTGCCTCTGAGCACATGGATGATCAATTTGGAGAAGTGAAGGCATCTGTTCTGTTAATTCATCAAGAGAAGCAAGCATCGTCTTTTTCTTGCTTTTGCTCAAGATGTTCACAGAAGAAAGTCTTGTTATATCCTGTTTAATTTATGCCTTGAATTATTAATAAACATCCAATTAGTTCACTAGCATTTGAAAATAGATTTGAGCAATAATGTAAGAACCTTGATTTGCTTTAATATGCTATCAAGCGAAATAAGAGACGCTAATCGTGCATCTTCAGCTGCAGTAGAAGGATTTTGAATAGGGGAACCTCCATTTTCTAACGTTAATAAAGCTATATCACTTTTCATTTGTTGCAGAATCTGATACAAGGAAATTGAAAAAAACAATGTCAGTGTATGATGAACAAATTCATTTAAGACAACAGAGAAGTAAGATCCTGCATCAATTGAATCGCTACAACACTGCCAAGTTTCTAAAAGTTTGAATTTTTTTTTTTTAAAATTCTATCATGATTTTAAATTATTGTCTTTGCTCTTCCAGCATTGACGGGGAGAGCAAGAATGATGAAATAAAATGTTCACTAAGAATTAGTCCAACAGTTCCACTGATGAACACATAATAGTGGCTAATATTAGTAGACTCGAGCGAGCCCTGTTTTTGTCCTCCACAATATCAAATGCACACAATTTGATTTATGTCTTTGTTCTATACCCAGTTGGTCAGTATAGGTTGAAGGGAGCTATTTATACAACTAGAATTTGTTGCAGATACTTGGTCAGAAGGCAACCTTATCATTACATCAACTCTCAACCTCTAGTGTCAAAATAAAAATGGTGTTGCATTATAGTTGGGGGCTATATCAGCATTTACATGCAATTTTTATCTAGCAACTAATACAATGACAAGCATGAACTCAAGCAGCAACTGAAGATATATATGTTGATATAACACAATTTTGGCATGCATAACTGTATGAAAAAAAAAAAAAAAACAATGCACCTTTCTTCTTTTATGCTCAACCGATTCCAGAGCTGAACGTAGCTTAGCTACTTGTGCTGCATCTTCAGCCTCCTCTGTGGCCAAGGTACCAGCAATATCCTGTCAATCAAATATCAGAAAACAGAAATCCAACACAATGAAAAAAGAATTCACTCATTTCTTTTTGTCTAAAGTATACATCCACAGAACACAATCTAATCAAACAAATCACAAAAATGTAACTTCCCATGGAAGGAAATGGAGGTCTGCATTTAAATATATGGTCATTATGCAAGTTGCACGTAAAAAATTTGGGAAAACGATGTTGTGAAATTTTAAGCAGAAATCCTTTTTCTTTTGTCAAACTAACACAGGACTTAGATTTTGAATTTAGTATGACAGTTAAAGAAAAAAGAAGACTAAAGTTTAAACTAGATTGATAGAAGCTTCGAAAATACTCCATCCATATAAAACATGCCAAAACAAGTAGCTGGACTCGGTCTATTATGTTTAGAACAATTGTTATATTTGAATGTGACAGCTGTATGAGTGTCATCTCTCAACAAAAGTCCTAAAGCAAACAAGCTTCTTCCAATAATGAAGAACTTATGAGGCATGCATTTATAATTCATTCTACACACACAGAACTAACGTGTGCATACCTTCAAATGTTGTAGTTGAGAAGTATAGACCCGTTTTGAATATTCAAACAATAGCTGGCCAAGGGCATCAGTATGCGGAGGAAGAGCAGCACCAAGTCCAGCCATCCAACCATCCATAATTGCAGTTGAAAGAAGTTCCAACTGACCAGTTGACCCCCCCGATGCATCATCCCCAGTTACTGATAGAAATTCAAAATTCTCGGCAAGCCAGGATCTAATTTGGCGCTGTAACTCACCAGCAGGTGTATGTACAAAGAGTGCAGCAAGAGCTTTGTTCCCCATTGCAAAACTTTTGGCCTCCTCAGTAATTTCCCTAAGCTTTCCACCAGTTACCTGCTGTCTCCAGATGTCCTGTTCAGTTTATTTCAAAATGAAACAGAATCATGTGAAGTAGGTTCAAACAATGTAAGGTTTTTTCCGGATATGTACCAGAAAAGAGAAAAAAAAAAAAAAAAAAAAAAAAAAAAAAAAAACCGACACAAACTGAAAAAAAAAGTGGAAAAAAAAAAAAAAAACTTTAAACTAAAAAAAAAAAAAAAAATCACAAAAAAAAAAAAAAAAACAAAAAAAAAAAAAAAAA
>Ga0099825_1007715_pt1 | contig 13004 bp, 4 predicted proteins | sample SiratroredBW_FD_76838 | JGI IMG/M metagenome (GOLD analysis project Ga0099825, IMG submission 76838) | Root nodule microbial communities of legume samples collected from California, USA - Siratro red BW | ecosystem: Host-associated > Plants > Roots > Nodule | place: USA: California | collected...
TTTTTTAATTTTTATATTATTTTTTTTATTTTTATTTAAATTATTTTATAATTTTTTTTTTTAAAAAAAAAAAAAAAAAAAAAAGTGAGGTTACATGAGATTTTTTTTCAATAAAAATCCAGCACATGTTTTTTTCATATGAAGCATCCAGGTAAAACTGTTACATGCATTCTGCCTTTGGGGCATATGACATGTCCAAGAGGAGATAAACACTCCAATCAATAGCCACTAGCATCAACACAAAAGGCAGTAAATAGTACTAGAAAACACATGCATATAAAGAAAACTTTGAAGCTATTTCTTATGCTGCAGTTTCATTTAACCTGCAGTCAGGAATATAGTCAAACTATCCAGGAACAGCCCAGCCAAATGATACATGTATCAGCAAAAGAAGGTAAACTTGACAGCCACAACTTTCAAAGTCTGCAGTTCCATTACCGGTATTCTTAACTAGCATACAAAAACTAGTGCCACTAAACAGTGATGAATAATAACAAAACTCAGACCTCGTCCTCGTGAAGAAGCATGTTTGGAATGCCCTTATTGACAGGAAAGCGTCGCCCAGTCTCGGGGCAAACAAGAGCCCCTTCCTCAAGGTGGAGTTCCAAGAGAGTATGGTGAAACCTGTTCAGAAATTCATCAGAGTCCAGCATGGAAGCGTCGGCCTCTTCAGGTAGTTCAGTGTATCCCATGGCCCGTGATGCATCAACGAAAGCCTTCCAATCAACCTTCTCAAACATCTTTTTCAGAAAGTCACCATTCATTTCCACAGTCTTTTCCACCACTTTCTCTGCTTCAATGCGCAATGGAAATCCATTCACCACACCCTTTATGTTCGATGACAGCATGTTATGTGTTAGCAGTCTCATCTTTACTAACAAGTCCGAATATCAGCAGCAACACTTGCAACTTAACCCTACAAGTTCAAAATACAAATAAACACATTCAAGCATCATCCCTACTAATTCCAATGAATCAAGTTTATTTCAGATTTCAGTTTACTATTTTTTACACCAATCCAATTCCTTACTCATGCTCAACTTGTCTTCTCTTTCTGGTACACATCAAAAGAAACAAGCAAATATATTGAAAGCACATTCCAATCCAATTCTAACTATAACTTCCTATCAATCAACAGATAAATTAAGAAACCAACACACAATTACACCGCCACTATAGTTCCATAATCCGTTTCCCAACAAAATCCACTTTTAAAGTACACACAATCCGATCACACTTCACAGTCCACCTAGCAAAACATACCTCATGAGAGCATTTAAGAAGGTGTTGAGCAGAACAAATAACAAACCAATGATGCAGACTTTCATCAAACAGAATTGATGGAATTCAGAATACAGATTACACAATTGATTCGGCACAAACTCTCCTTTTTACAATTCAATGTAAAAGACTAAGGACTTGTACGCGGTAAAATTAGAAAACACGACAAGTATCTAAGCCAACCTTGGGACACACCAAATCACCCCATTGATTTACTTTCAAGTTCAACAAATACTCAACCAATTAATTTCAATTGACAAACATAAAAAACACTAATTTGGGTATTTTTGCCCTATTATGGTTGATTTATTCATGCAGAAAGCTTTGAACTTTGGCCCCCAAAACCCTACAGAGAGAAAGAGAAAGAGAGGTACCCGACAGCGACGCTCCGACGAGACGAGCGGCGGCAACCGGGAAGTTAGCTTTGGCAAGCTGCAAAGTCACAACACTGCAATGGGCTGAGTGCGGCGCGAGGTGGTGTGGGTAAGGAGGTAGTATGGGCTTTTAAAGCATTATTATGGACATGGGAATAGGAATTGTTATTTTAATTTAGAATATTTTATTTTTCATCTTAATAAGTATTTTTACTTTTAAGATCTGAGTTAATTTTTTATTTTAGAAACAATGCATGATTTTATTCTGTGATATGATTTTAAATTGTCTTTTAACTTAATTTACTAAATTATGGGGATGCTTGTGAATCTTGTTTTACTAAATTTATATAAATATATTATTTTTAGAGTTCATTTGATGCTATAGAAATTTTTATTCCTTAAATATTTTGGTTTATTATTTTAATTTAATTTAAATAAAAAAGACATTAATCTTTTACTAAATTGTATTTAATGTATAGAAAATACTTTATTCAAACAAACATGTTACTATGGCTTATCGAAGAATGTAAAATATCTTTAAAAAAAGGTTAAAATACCTTTTATATATATATACTTTGAATACAAAGTGACAAAGATTATTTGGAATTGATTAAAATTTAATTTAGAGTAACATTTCATTAAATTTAAAATTTCTTTATTTTTATTATTTTTTACTTATAGTATTTCAAGATAATATTTCACGGATAAAGTTATTTTCTCAATTGGTTTATATTATAATAAGTGTTTTAGTTATTTTAGTGGTTTTTCTTTGAATTTTAAATGTTTTGATGTTTTTAATTATTTCTTTTATTATTGTTGGAGAAAAACGAAATTACTAGATAAGAATATTTTTTGAATTATAGATGAGTCTAGTTCTTTATTAGAATTTGGTGAATGTTATTTGTGTTAAAATTGCTAAGATTTCAATTTGAAGCATTTAGAATTATTAAGTTATTAATAGAGGGTTTGAGATTAGAAGGTGAACTTGGTTTAAATGGTGAAATTTGATGAGATTGGTCATTGTTGTAGAGAACAATGTAACTGTACATTTAAAAAAATGTTAAAAATGAGTGTTGCATGTCTGACATTATTTAAAAATATAATTAAATTAGAATATATAAATGAGACCATTTTTACTTTCGTAAACTAATTAATTAGACTGAATTATATTTAAAATTTATTTTTTAATAAATAGTTAAAATGTCAATTTTAGTTTGAAAAACTATTTTTTGAATATATATGTTCAAACTTAAAAGAATTATCTTATTTATTTAAAACTCTCATTACTCAAGATAACTAATAGTTCAAATAATAAAAGTTGAAATTTCACTATTTAAAAAGTAGATTATTCAAACAATAAAAACTGATATTTAATAAAACTAACTTTAATGCTGAAAATTAAAATTTGAAGTTAAAAAATTATTTTATTTATTTATTTAAAATTCTCATAACTCAAATGACAGATTATTCAAACAATACAGAGTGTATCTCATCATTCAAGTAATAGATTGATTAAATAATAAAAATTTCATATTCAATAAAACTTTTTAGTTCCAGTAAAAATGAATTATAATTTATTTTTTTATTTATAAGATTTTATATTAAAACAAAATTATAATATAAATTATTTATTAGCTAGAAAATTTTAAATTAAAACAAAATGAACAAAAGAGGAACAGGAACGCTGAAACCATATATTTTCCATAATAAAACCACAATGATTAACACTTTTTCTCACTAATCACACAACATAAAACAAATGAAAAAAGAGAAACTAACAATAACAAAATCATGAACATGGTTTTTGAAAGCAACAAAATACAACAAATAATAAACATTATATGATGCATTAATGCTGGCAGTGGTTGTGATTGTAGCTTGATAGGTCTTCTCTTTCCTTGCACTTGATGACTCCTCTTCCCATAAATGATAAACACCTAAAGATCTAAGATAATAAACGCGTTATCCCCAAACTGAGCCACATCAAAATGCATAGAAGCTTAGGGTGGACTTATTTATATTATAATTTGTTACTTCACAATTTTAATGCATCATATAATATCCTTTAAATAATATTTCTACTTCTATTTTAATTTTCATTTTCTAACAAGTGTTTGTTGTTAGAATTTAAATATTCAATTCATCGTAGAATATCCTCAAAATAATGTTTCTACTCTTGATTCTAATGTATAAAATTAGGTTTTATATAAAAATAATCAAATTTAATACACTATATTTAAGTTCAACTATAACAAGACTGGTTTGACTGACTAGGAGTGACCCGTGTTATCCAATCTAAGGACTATTATATCATTTTGCAATTTAATATGTCTTAATCCTTAACAAGTAAAATATTACATAGATCAAATAAGTAATAATATGTTGAATTATCAATCGTACTTAGTCAATATATTAATATTGGAGTGGATATTTGACATAAAAACAGAGTGCTGCAAGTGTAATATTTCCTTTTCATTAACCATGTCAATATGTTTGGAGGAACTGAAAACTATGTGTTTTTTTTAAGATTAAACAAAAATATAATTTCCTTAAAATTCAACTATGCTTTTGTAATACTCTTTAAATAATATCTATAATAACATATAATGGAAATTTTCCATTTAATACATATTTTTAAAATTATTCTTAATTATAATTATTTTTTTAATATATAAAACACATTATAGCTATTTTTTCTATCAGTTCTATTTATATCCTTTTCTTTTTTTTATATCATTAAACAAATAGAAAACTATTTTTTTTTATTTTTATTGTAATATCAAATAATAACATAGATTATTTTTAAATTTTTCAAAAAATGTGAGCACTTAGGACGTCTTTAATTTTTTTTTATGCTAGTATTAATAAAATTAATTAAAATTACCGAATTATTTAAAATTATTAAATCGTATATAAATTCTATCAAAATAAAACTAATTAAATTTATATTTGTGTTATCACCGTCGTGTCATTAGAAAATGGAATTCCATTAATAATGGTGTTCTTTGTTTTTTTTTTTTTTTTTATAAAAAAAAATTTTTTTTTTTTTATTTTAAATTTTTAATAAAAATTTTATTTACTCTAATAGAAATCATGAAGAAAAGTGTTATATACATTAACCTAATTATATATACTATTAACATGCATTTTAACTTTAAAATATATTTTATAAATTAATGTAGTTATATTTACGAAATTAAAAAAGGAATATTAGACACAACTCATATAAATACAAGAGGTACAAGTGTAGTATTTTTTTTATTAATAAGCTTTTTTACGGGTTAAACATAGAAGGTACAGGTAATTAATGTTTATTTTTCAATGATTATGAAAAAGGAAACAAAAATTCCTTACTTTATTTCTCTCTCTCTCGACATATTCACCTAAAATAAATAAAATGAAATTTTAGAGAAAAGGTTTTACTTACTGGGGCAATCGTGCAACTTGACAGACCTCAACGGAGACGGAAGGCATTCGTTTTGATGACTATGAGAACATAAAGTCGGTCTCTCAAGTCATAAAGAAATTTGAAGTATGCGTGTCTCCATTTTCTGTTGAAGAAAATAGCGCAAGAAACTCCTAAGAAGCTCGTCACAAATCCAGATTCTATTCCAATAAAAAACCATGACAAAAATTCTGATTTGTGTTCATCTTCATGTGTTGTCTCTGTGTCATTAGGCTTAACATCCTGAGAACAATTTTTTGTAAGTGGAGGTCCACAAAGATCACGATTGCCTATATAGCTGAGAGCATCGAACCCCTGCATTTGTGTGCCTGACGGTATTTGACCCGTCAAATTGTTGAAGGACAGGTTTAAGTAACTCAGAAAGGATAAACTGGACAAGTTCTGAGGAATTTCACCCCAAAAATTGTTTACTGAAAAATCCAGGGACTCCAAGTTTTTCATGTTGCCAATTTCATTTGGTATTTTCCCCGTTAAATTATTGTGAGACAAATTCAAGGAGAACAATGCAGTGAGGCTAAACATCTGGGAAGGTATTGTTCCAGTCAGATTGTTACTTGACATATCAATCAAGGTGACAAAGTGTAGGTTTTTTTCATATTTTGATACTTGACCTTTTGTAACTAGCTGAAGACCATCATCCTCGATCAAGTAACGGTTATGAAATGAAGGGAAGGAATAAGAAAACTTGAATCGTGAAGCATTGTTGAAAACTAAGGCTGTGATATTATACAAACAACTGGGTATACGTCCTGAGATGGTGTTATGTGCAAAATCCAAAATAATGAGGGAAGACATTTGACATATTTGTGGAGGGATATTACCATTAAAATTATTGGACCTTAATTGGAGAGCCTTTGCACCCAGTGGTATCCAATTTGGTATGTTTCCTGATAAATTGTTATCACGAACGTTAAAGATCGACAGAGAGTGACAATTTTGCAACGAGAGAGGAATCTGTCCATAGAGCTTATTCTCATGCAAATGCAGGGAGGTGAGATTAGATAACAAGCCCATTGATGAGGGTATCTTTCCTGTTAGATTATTGCCTCCTAAGTTAACATGAACCAGAGATCTCTTGTTCCTCCAACAACTAGTAAGCCCTCCAGAGAGATGATTCAAAGATATGTCCAAGTAGAGCAAATTGCTTTTCGCACTAAACATCTTATGATCACACAAGAGGGGAGTGAGGTCTCCCGATAACAAGTTGTCTAATAACAAAACAACAGCCACGTTGGATGATAACAGAGGCAAGCCACCTTTCAAACCATTTGCTGATAAATTTATGAATGTAGAGTTCAAAACCACGTTTGACAAGTTCCCATCAATCGAATTCTCTTCTATTAGGACTTCAGGAATTTTTGATACAAAATTCCAAAGTTTGTCATTTGCCTCAAATGATGATTCCGCAATACCTAAACTTTCAAGAGATCTTTGTTTATATAACCACACAGGAAAGTTAGGACCTGCAAATCCAAGAAGTATTTGTTCAAGTTGAAAAGGTGGAACCCAGTAAGGGTCAAAATCAAAGATTAATGGTGGTGATAACTGTATATCCATTTCCTTTAATTTTGACATTTTGGCAAAATTTCTCTGAGACACGACTCCTGTAAGTGGATTTCCACCAACAATGAAGGAAATTAATGATGATAGATTTCCCAAATTTGTGGGAATAGATCCAGAAAACGAGTTCAATCCAAGAACAAGATATTGCAGGTGTTCGAGTTCACCCAACCAATCTGGAATTGGTCCATTGAAGTTATTATCTTCCAAGACTAGGGCTTCTAGATCTCGAAGATTGAACAATTCCCTTGGCAGTTGGCCTCTTAAAGAACATGATCTAAAATCAACACGAGAGAGACCGTGACTAAGATTGAATAACCATTTAGGCAACTCTGAGTGAAATTCATTTTCAGAAAGCGCGAGATATCTAAGCGCACTAAAGTTTGCATATTTAAGAGAGGGACTCCAGTTTTGAAGTTGACAACCCATCAAGTAAAGCACAGAAAGCGATGGTGGCATGGTGACTAATTGAAGCCAATTAGTTTCTTTGTGAAGATCAATGCCACCAAGGTTGAGATATTCCAAGGAGGACATGCGAGAAAGCCATTCAAGACTATTCATGACTAGATTTTCATTAAGTGCTAAATCAAGATAACGAAGAGCTGAAGAGTTGAGAAACTGAGAAGGAGGAACAACTACAGATAGGTTCTGATAATTATGATTCACAGAATCAAATTGGACAGATAAAAAGTCATTATTCCTCAAATCCAAGTAACTGAGAAATTGAAAGTCCGGAGAAGATAAGTAAATAGAGCCTGTGAGGCAGAGTGACTTATCTGTTTGATCAGTATAGGTTGGAAGAGGTGTAGAACATGGAAGACTAAGGTGAGTGACTCTACTTGTGATGTTGTCACATGTCACTCCATTCCATTGGCAACAATCTGGTTGGGTGAACCATGAAGAGAGAGTGCCTGATGGATCTATGATTCCTTGCTTGAAGTTAAAGAGAGCTTGCTTGTCTTTATGGTGGCAACGGATATTGAAACTGCAAGTGACCTTGTTCAACATGATTACGTATAGCAACCATGCAAAAATGGTTGCATATTGAGAGAGTGATGTATTCATGGTTACAAGAGAAATATAGAAGCAGCTAGGAAGGGAGGACTTGAACTTGGTTGAGTGGAGAACTCAATTTATACTGCTAAGAGTTTCTCCTTCATAATTTATAATAAAAGTTCGTCTTCAATAATACAATATAATTCACTTGCACGGCAACGACCTGGAAACATCAATCCAAATCCCACTGAAGTTATGTATTCGATACATTTCCTATAATTAATTCATATAATTTGAGTGAAAAATCAGTTCAATAATAATAGATCACTGTTGTATTGAAGAAATTTGAGTTTGTCATGATTGAATAATTTCTTTACTTAGAATATCTTCCCATCAAATTCGAGTGAAAGATCAGTACAATAATAATTTCTTTACTTTCCCATCAAAGTGAAGAAATTTTGTCATGATTAATTGACTGACTGTTTAGGTGGAATTTTGTATTGACAGTCATTCCTCCTTAATGATTAGTTGGATGCACACTGTTATCTCCACTAGGAAAAATATGATTAATTAATTAAAAGTTTCTTTTATATGTAAATTTATTTTTCGAAAAAAGTTAAATAATATTTTAAAAAAAATCATGATAAGATATATATTAATTAAATTTATCTATTATTTTAATATTTTAATTTTAATTATTTATTAAAAACATAATATTTTATAGAATATTAAATTATATTATTTTTTTAGTACACCTGTAATAACTTCTTTTTATTAAATAGGTCAATGTCTCTTTTTTATTAAATAGGTAAATGATGAAGTACTTGGTAAACCACTTTATATATATAACTTACTTTTTATTGGTCTACAAACAAAATGAGTGAGTGGAAAAACTCTCAGTCTCTATTAGTTTCGACGTAAAATAGGTTAGGGTCAGGATCAAAATTGTTTTCACCCACTACATAACTTTAATTAATTCCTAATACTACTAATTCTTAGTTTTCTTTAATTACACCAGTTCTTAAAACATTCTAAATTAAAAATTTATTCTTAAATGTTTATATTAATTATAAATTAATCTAATTAATTTTTGTTATTTACAATTTAATTAAAAAGTTAAAGTTGACAATCCAACTTGAATTTGATCTAATTGGATATTATTTGGTATGGATCTAAGGTTGTCTAATCCTATGTAACTTAAATTAACATGATACTATCAGAATTTGACTATCAAGATATTCATTACCTTACAATCATAACATATTATTATAATTTTGTACCCGTAGAAACTATGTCTATTCAACTTAATCTCTTATACATGAAAAAAAATTGACTTTAAAAAAAAAACTTACTAAAAAATACAATGGGGTTAAATGTAATTGTCCTAAACATAATTGTCTTATAAACTCTTGCTGTAAAATATATATTACCATGTCATAATTAGATTAACCAATGACTTATTAGTAAAACAACTTCATCTTCTTCCTCATTTTTATTTATGTCAGAAACAACCTTTGATATATTAAACTTTGTCTTTCTTCTTCTCGAACACCTTGAGCTCGTGTTGCATCATAGCAATTTATTTACTATATTCAAAAAGTATTTTTTTTTAAATTGATAAGGAATAAAAAGGGTGATATATGAATTATTCTCTTTTATTTTCTTTCTATCATAAAATAAATAAATACCGATAGCGTGATGTACTCATGGTTACAATAGAAATATAGAAGCAGCTAGAAAGGGAGGACTTGAACTTCCTTGAGAAGAGAATTCAATTTATACTGTTAAGATATTCTCCTTTATAATTTATAATAAAATTTAATATAATCCGTATGCAGACACATTTTCTTGCATTCCATATTTTTTATTTTTTAAAATATCAGAACATCCTTTTTTTTTAAATTATATAATTTTTATATTTCATGTTATCTAATTCATAATATAATTTTTATATTTATAATTTTTATATTTTAAATTGTATAATCTAAAATATAAATTATATTTTAGATTATATAATTTGAAATATAATTTTTTTATATTTTGAATTATATAATCTAAAATATAATTATTTTATATTTTAAAATATTTACAGTATAATTTTAAATTATTTAAATTAAAATATAAAAATTTTAAAGAGTATGATTTATTTTATTTTATTATAAAAGTTAGTTGTCAGATGAACGCAAGTAAAAATTTAGATGCAAAAGAATAATTTTCTATGTATTTTATGCATTTTCTGTTAATAGTATGTGCGGAGTAGACAAATTAGTTAATATTTGAGTGAAAAAGCAGTTGAATGATAGATCACTGTTGTTGATGCAAATACATCACAAGAAGCAAGATAATAGCAAATTGACTAGTGATATGATAATTATATTAATATTGGTATCTTTCTTAGTTTAATTTTATTATTGATAAAATAATAATTGCAGCATTATGATAAATGTGAAAGACAAAATACAGAGAGTTTCGTCTCACATTCAAGAAATAAAATAGATTTTTTGATAATGAAATAAATATTATGAATCAACTCTAAGATTAATAATTTGTAGAGTTAATTATTTACAAGTTGAAACATCAAAATAATACTAGAAAAAATAATAAAAATTACTTTTAACATAGTAACAATTTAAATTGAATAACTAACCGTTTAAACTAAATAACAATTATATGGAATAACTAATTCTGTTACACTTAGTTACTTTAGAAAGAAAAAACTAATTCAGTTACGGCTAACATATATGTAATACTCCTCTTCAAGCTGAACTGTAGATATTTTTGAGGTTCAGGTTGTACAACAATATAGAAAATGATCCAAGTTGTAATGTCTTGGTTAAAATATCAGTTGTTTGATGATGGGTTGAGATTGAGAATAGATGCAGAAGCTTGACAAGAACTTTTTTCCAAACTATGTGACAATCCATGTCAATGTGTTTATCTCATGGAAAACCTGATTATTTGCAATGTGAATTGCTAATCGATTATCACAGAAAAAGAGTAATTGATTGAGTCAATGGTATGTGCAGATCAGTGAACAAGTAACTTAGCCACAGGGCTTCAAACATTGTAGCTGCCAATGACTTGTATTATGCTTCTGAAGAGCTTCTTGCCACAATGTGTTGCTTTTTGGATTTCCAAGAAATCAAAATGCTTTGTCATAGAAAAAGCAGTACCTAGTTGTTGACCGTCTTGTGTCTATGCAAGACCCCTAATCAGCATCAGAAAAGTAAGTTTATAATGTATGTGTTAGGAAAAAAAATAAGCCAAGTGTTGAAGAAGACTTGACATATTTGAGAACTCGAAGGGCTGCATTACTGCATTATGATGTTCAATCATAGGTTTATCTAGAAAATGACTCAACAAAATAGTAGAGTAGGATATAACCGGTCTAGTGTTAGTTAAATACACAATCTTCCAATCAGTCTTTGATAGGCAGTAGGGTCAGGAAACAAATCACTTTCTTACTTTTGTAACTTGATGTTTGGATCTGATGGACAAGAAACTGGTTTTGCATCAAGTAATCTTGTATCTTTGAGAAGTTCCAAGACATACTTCCTTTGAAATAAGACAATTTCTTGTTTGGATCTTGCTATCTCTATGCCTAAAATAAATTTTGCATCCCCGAGGTCTTTGATTGTAAAGGCTTCATGTAGAAATTTCTTCAAAGACTTGATGTTAGTGATTGAGTTGCCTGTATTCAAAAGATCATATACATAAATCAATGCAACAGTGAACTAAGAATTAGACTTCTTAAGAATTAGACTTCTTTATAAAGAGAGAATAATCATCTTTTGATTGAGTGAATCATTGAAAGGAAAAAGTTGAGGTCAACTTGTAGTTCCACCACCTACTAGCTTGCTTCAAACCATATATAGACTGTTGAAATTTACACGCTAAACATAGTTCTGTGAACTTTTCATCCCTTGTGGAATTGTCATGTACACTTTCTCATCGAAATCACCATGGAGACATGCAATATTAACATCAAACTGCTTTAAAAATCAATTATTAGTTGCTGCTAATGTTAACACTAACCAAATTTTTTGTCATTTTTGTCACAAAATTGAAAGTTTCCATGTAATCAACACCCTTAATTTGATTATATCTTTCAACTACAAGCCTTATTTTGTGTCTCTCTATATTTCCATCTGCTTTGTATTTGATTCTAAAGACCCACTTACTTCCAATTACCTTTTTTCTAGTAGGTAGAGTAGTTAGAATCCAAGTTTTATTGTCATTGAAAGATTTCAATTCTGCCTCTATGGATTTATTCCATCAGTCATGTATCACAACATCCTTGTAGGTTTTTGGCCCAATTATGTGTGTGATGGGCTTTGAAAAATTCAGTGTATGTAGGATTGAGATTAGTATAATTGAACAAGTTTGATCTGGGATATTGAGCCTTGGATGATAATCTTACAAGTAAGAAGGCTTTCGCCTATGTTTAGTTGATCTTTTACTTTCCAATTGATCACTTGAAAATGAAATAATGTCATGAGTTGCATTTGTATTTGGTAATACAATTTGATCATAAATTGTACTTGCATGTTGGAATTACATTTCAGAAACGGATGCACGGATGTTTTGTGTGTGTTGCGTGTGTGAGACAATGGATGTCATTGGAATTGGTTCCATAATGCCTAAAATTGAACTTGTGTGATCAAAATAGTCTCATGTTTCTTTGATCAGTCAAAAGGAAAAATGTTCTCATAAAATTCTACATTTCTTCACAAAAATATCTGTATTATGAAAATCTTACAATAAATAGCCTTTTGTTCCCCTTTGATAACCCATAAATACACATTTTCTAGCTCTTTTGTCAAATTGGGTTCTTTGAAGTTGCAAAACATAAGGAACCAAATACTCTCTTATCAGAATAACTTGGAACATAGTTGTTTAAGGTTTCAAAAGGAGTTAAGTTTTTCAAGCTTGTGGTTGAAAGTCTATTTAAAAGAAATATTGCATAACAAATGGCATAATTCCAAAAATAGATTGGTAGTTTTAACTGAAACAAAAGTGATCTAACAATTGTTAAAATGTTTTGGTGTTTCCGCTCAACTATGGCATTTTGTTGAGGTGTTTCAACACATGAGGTTTGATGAATTATTTAATTTTGTTCTTCATTCATTTTAAACTCTTGGCCATAGTCACTTCTTATTACTTTCACTGTTTTGTTTGATTGAGTTTGAATTAACTTGACAAAAGTTTCTAAACCAGACCTAGCTTCAGCCTTTGTTTTCATGAAAAAAAAAAAAAAAACCCAAGTAAATCTAGAAAAACAATTTAAAAATAAAAAAAAAAAAAAAAAAAATAAAAATAAAAAAAAA
>Ga0099825_1007721_pt1 | contig 13000 bp, 11 predicted proteins | sample SiratroredBW_FD_76838 | JGI IMG/M metagenome (GOLD analysis project Ga0099825, IMG submission 76838) | Root nodule microbial communities of legume samples collected from California, USA - Siratro red BW | ecosystem: Host-associated > Plants > Roots > Nodule | place: USA: California | collected...
ATAAATAAAATGTTTTTCTTTTTGTTACATATAATAAACTTCCTCCTTTTCTATTTTTTTAAGAGAGCTTTTTTACCCTATCTCTCTCTCTATATATATATATATATATATATATATATATATATATATATATATATATATATATATATGTATGTATATATATATATATATATATATATATGTATGTATATATAAATGTTTGAAAAAATGATGAGCTTTTATAATAATCTTTATTTATAGACTTCAAGTATGTGACAAGCTTTCATCATTTTCTTTAAATATTTACGTAGCTGGCTATCATTATATTCTTTACAATATAGTGAGTTTTCATAATAATCTTTATATGACGTGTTTTCATTATAATCTTGTAATATTTACATGGTGAATTTTCATTATAATTTTCAAATATTTATATGACAACCTTTCATCATAATATTTAAACATTTATAGGGCAAGCTTTTCATCGTATTCTTTTAATATTCATATAACGAAATTTTATAATAATTTTGATATAGTGAACTTTCATTATAATCTTCAAATATTTACATGACAAGCTTTTCAGTGTAATTTTTTAAAATTTACATGACAAATTTTTATTATCATATTCAAATATTTATATGGCGAGCTGTCATCGAATTTTTGAAGTATTCATATGAGAATTATTCATAATAATCCTTACATAGGGAGCTTTATCATAATTTTTAAATATTTATATACTTCACAGTGTATAGTCTTGAAAACTTCAAATATCTTGTCATGTGACGAGTTGTATCGCAATCTATTATAACATTAACACAAATACAAATAGCATTGACCAACAAACTTTTTATTATATACATATATAACTCATTAAGAACCTTATTTCCAAAAGTTGTCCTCATCATCTCCACATGTCTTCGAAGTTGAACTTGCTTGCTAGTCAAACTGTTCAAACGAATCCATTGGAACACTCTATATATCTTGCGACTCTTCATTCCTTCTTCAAAACTGATCTTGCACTTGAATTGATTTATTGATTCATCTGACATTTTTTTCGCTACTTCAATTTCCCTTCTAAGCTCTTCCTGCATCCTTAGTGACTCCTGTGCCCTCTCTTCATTTTGCCTATATATCTGTTTCATCATTGCTATCATTAGTTGTAAAGTTTGGGGTATCGCCTCTTGCTTCTCTCGTGTCATCGCCTTTCTTGTTGCTCGCATTTCTGAAAATAGCACATGATTGATTACACAACTTCACAGTGAGCACCAAACTGCTCTAGCCAAGGAGCATGGAGAACTTAAACTAGAACTTTCAGTGACTTAGCCTCTAGTCTTTGTCAACGCTCCTTTTTAACCTAATGTTTGCCCTATCATGATTTGTATGTTTCGTTCGTTAAAGTAGTTTAAATGTCTCAGTGATATTGTCAGAGGATTTGCCTATCTGGCTCGGCTCACGACTTCCTAGGAGCGAAGATCAAGCCTAAACCACAACAATGCACTATCCTAAAAGAAATACTTTCAAGTAGAACGCGTTTTAAAACATTGAATCATAACGAAACTTTGACAAGGACATAAAATTTTGGTTACTTGGGTTTAAAACAGAAGATATACAACACCACCTGTGATCAGAGGAACGTTTGCAGATCACAGCACAATTCAGATAATGCAAATACTAAATTACAAATTCCAGTTTCATAGACTGCCAGAATTTCATCCCATCTCCAACACTTAAGTTACAACTGTGCCTTCTCAAGAAGGATCATCTTTTTCACTCAAAATCGACGCCCTTTGGAATCTCAATTTATCAATTTCCTTCCCTAGATAATCTAAAGTAGTGTCCGTAACATGGTTAGGGGTGCATCCAGCATCCAGCATCATTTTAAGGAACTTATAAGCATCCTTCAATAGCCCAGCCTTACTATGAACTTCAATCAATGTATTGTAAGTGACAACATCAGGATTTATCCCACTGCTCCTCATTTGCTCAAAGAGCTTATTCACCTCTTCGATTCGGCCTGCCTTCCCCAGAGCATTGATGAGAGTGTTATACATAACTATGTCAAGATAACCTCCCTGCTTCAGTAGCCTATCAAGAACAGCACTAGCTAGATCAGCTTGTCCCATCTTTCCTAAACCTTGAATTATCATATTGTATGTGGCTGTATCAGCAGGACAAAAGTTTTCTCCCATTTCAGTCAGAACAGCCCAAGCCTCAGTGAAATAGCCCTTTTTGACAAAAGAGCTCATGATAGAATTATAAGAATAACTCACAGGACTCACACCTGCATCACTGAAAATCTCAAACAACTTGCAAGCCAAGCTCAACTTTCCCTTGGCCAAAAATATAGACAAGAAAGTATTAACCATATCAATATCAAACGAATCCGGTCCTTTTTCTTGGACTCGTTGACCACGAGAAGGAGTAAACAGCTGGGAAAAATAGCCAGTGGAGCACATTTGATTGGCCAACTTATCCATGTGCGGCGATGATGACCACTCGTCTATCCCATCGCAGGAAGTTCTCTCCCCGTCATTCATGTTGGTGGTATCCTGGGCAGAGGTCATGATGCTCATGATGTCACTAAAATCTCCTTTGGAAGGGAACATAGGTGAGTAATCCTTTTTCTTGCCAGGAGGGTTCTTCATAGCAGCTTCCATTCCAGCTTTCCACTTAAGAACGGAAAGTACCAAATCACTTTCCCTGATATACTTCATAAGCCGGTCCGTCCAATCCCAGCAACCATGCCTATGAATGCTAATCAGCAGCGATGTTATGGTGACAAGGTCAGCCATAAAACCTCTGCTTTCCATTTCTTCCACCAACTGCAGCGCCTCCTCCAGTTGACCCTCCTTACAAAGCTGCAACACAACAATGCTGTAAGTAATCCCATCCACAAATTGGCCCTTCTTCTTGAGATCACAAAACATAGTATAAGCAGCTTCCGCCCTGCCATTCCTAAGCAACCCATGAATGAGAATATTGTAAGTCCAGCAAGAAGGTCTCACCCCTTCTTGAACCATTTTCTCAAACAGCTGGCAGGCTTCAACAACCTTGGTGGCCTTAAAATGTCCATCCAGCAGAGAATTATAAACAAGCGTATCCGGACGGAAGCCATGGCTCTGCATGTGGTTAAAAACCCTTGTGGCATCACCCATTCTAAAAGTTCTGCAACAGGCATGAATTAGGTTTGTGTAGGTGAAGCGATCAGGGTGGTGAGCCGAGCCATTGAGCTCCTCCCAAACAACAAGCGCATCATCCACCTTGCCAAGCCTGCAAAGCGCAGTGATGAGACTGTTGTAGGTGCACAAATCAGGGGCAACCAACCCCTTACCATCGTCCTTCATCTCCTTGAAAAGCGCGAAGCAAGAAGCCAAATCACCCCAACAACCAAACGCGTGAATACACACATTGTAACCCCACGTATCAAATTCAAACCCTTTCTTCTCCCTCAATTTTGCAAAAACTTGCTTAAACTCCACCCTCATATCAGCTTTTCTCAGAGAAACCAACAACTGGTTGCACGCGATGGACTTCGAATCGACCACGTCGAGGAGCTTGAAGAAGATGGATAACGCGAGAGAGAGTTGGTTTTTTGCGAGTAAAGCAGCGATGAGGGAGTTGTAGATTGTGGTGGCATCGAGGTGAAGGTGCTGCACGTAATCTAGTAGTTGAAAAGCTAAATTGAAGTTGGAGGAGAGAATGAAGGAGCGGAGGAGGAGGTTGAGGGAGTGTGGATCGAGAACGACGCCGTCTTGGGTCATGGAGTGGAGGAGGGAGGGGATGTCGGAGAAGAAGCCGGCGCCGGAGAGGGAGCGGAGGACGAGGGAGTAAGCGGCCGGGGAAGGGTTGTGGTGGGAGCGGGACCATTCTAAAAAACGAAGTTTTTGCAAAGGGTGAATCGATCGGTTTGAGAGGATTTTCAGAATAAGCGGTTGGGTGAGTCCGAGAGCGACGGCGCGTGGAAGATCGAGCGTTGCAGCGTGCGAGTGGGATAGCGTGTTGGTGATAGAAGCTGCCACCAACACCTCTCCCAGCTGTTTCCATTGCCGCATTACACTAACTTAGTTGAATTGAAGCTAGATTCCGTTTCAAAATCAATGCGTCGCCGTTTCGGTGAGTTAAGCCTTGGGCCCACCAAACCAACTAACCTATATGGATTTGGACTAGGCCCGGTTTGCCGTTACGGGTACTGGACACTGGTCAAACACTGCATTAACACTTATTGTAAAAATAAAATAAATAAGTATATAGAAACATAAATAACTCTCATTTTCATAGTTTAATTCTTCTACAACCACTTAGATCTTAGTAAAATAAAACCCAACTGCTTTGGAATCATTCGGTCTGGTCCAGTGGTAGAGTAAATAACAATAAATTTATATTTTGACAAAATGTGTTTGATTTAGTCAACAATTGAATAGGTCTGGGAACATCTACTATAAATATGTATATACTTGCAATTTATACTACTAACAAATTATAATAGTATGTACACTTATGTCATGACAGATAAGTCCATGTAACTTGACATTAAAGAAAAAAAAGAAAAACTCAAAGTTTGATTTTGTGGACAACTACTACTTAGACATATTTTATGGCAGAAAATGGAGATAGGAGACCAGCTTAATTAATTTGTTTTTATTAAGGAATGGTTCGTTATTTCCTTAAACATTCTTGGCTTAATCAATAAGTTAACGTGAAGCAGTGTTTTTGTGTTTCTCTTAACTACTTGCTCATCTTCCTTTCTGACATTTCCCTTAGTTTGACCATAGTCTCTTAAAACTTAAATTATGTGTGGTTTTAATATCTTAAGATAATAAAAATGTTTTATTTTTAAAATTAAATCAATTTAACCATCTTGTTAATTACTTTTTTTTTTCTGAAACAAATTCAAGACATTTCATTGATCAGTAAGGATAAATACTTTGTGATATAAATCTTGAATTTGGCAGTGTATTGCTTTTCAGGCAACTAAATGTTATTAATTACTTAAACTTCTCATATTACTAATAATTTCTATTCAGATTTTAGGTTTGTAGTTATGAAATAATGATAGACAATTAGAATCATAAAGAATACTGAAAATTTTTAAAATAAGATTAAAGAAATAAGAGCATTAATATTTCATTTTGTGAAAATTTTAATCTTTATGCTGATAAAATTTAAATAAGGATTATATTTTTCCATTAAGGTTTTAAATAGGAGAAATGCAATTTTAATCTGTTCAATCTCACATTAAATTTACTTAATTTTTTACTTTGAAAAATAATTTGGTCAAAAAAATCATATATTTAATTATTTGTTATCTAGTTTATCGTGTCTACAAACCTTCAACTTAACATACACAGACACATATCATGTTTGCAATCCTTAAACTTAGACTGACACAGGAGCATATGTTAGGTACTTACCCGTTGGCAGATATATACATAAGTATATACCATGTCTGTACAAATATATGCATATGTACGTGTTTATGTATATCTATTTTAAATACTTTGATATTTGAAAATAATCATTAAACCATAAAAATTTCAAAATAAATTATAATTTATCATATATAATAAGTTGTTTTGTTTTATCTATTCTAATATATATTATATAAAAGTAATACCAATTTTAATAACTATTTTTCCGTGTATGTATATATTTATAATTTTATCGTTACGACGTACTATCTGTTTGTATAGTGTATTAGTTACTGCATAACTATTATTTTTTGTGGTAATTTTTATTATGCAACTTTTATCTTATCAGTGAATATATAGATGCAATACAACATGCATTTTTACTAGTAATAACAATGATACTATTAAATTTAAAAAATTATATTTAAAATTAAAATGATCTATATTTGGTTAATAATATAAGTTTTAATATTAATAGACATAAAAATAAAATATATATAGTTGATTTATGTATTAAATTATCTTTTATTATAAATAATAAAAAAATATAAATAAAGATTGCTTATGTATTTTGTTCTGTTGTTCTATTTTTTATAAGAAAAAAATTACTGATCTATTTGCATGATTAAGATTAGGAAAATACCCATAACTTTTCATGTATGACTTCCAATCAAATTTTAACATCACTTTTTTACAATAAAATTATTTCTCACTATATATAAATATAAATGAAACACTTTTTATTGTAACATATAAAAAAGTACTAAAAAGTGTAGATTTGGTTTTAGTTATTAAATAAAAACTCATGTGATATTTAAAGTGCTCTTGTATCCATTAAATAATTTATAATTTTGGATGGTTAAGGTATGTTTGTATAATCTAGATTTAAAGTTGTCATTTTCAAAATAAAAATATTTTAATTTAATACGAACCTCTCTGAGTGTATTATTTGTTGGAAAGTCTGAATATGAAATGATTAAGGTGATGAAGAAGTGTGGAAGCAAATAAACTAGAAAATAATTTGAAGAAGAAAGGAATGAAAGGAAAATAATTGACATTGGGACTGCCCTTATTAAGAAGGTTGTGATTGGAAGAGCAGAGAGAAGAGGGAAGAAGCACAGGAACAAAAAGGCAGTGCTACAGGGACACCCTGTCCTTAACGCACCACACCCCACCCTCCACCAGCCAGCCTGCCACACCCTACACCTTCATCACACGGACTTTGTCTTTCTCTCATTCTTCAACACCACAAATTACAAATTAATAATAATAATAATAATAATAATTAAACCTTACATATATATATATATATATATATATATATATATTTTTATTTATTTTTCTTAAAAGAATGAACTTATTTATTTGCGTTGCCATTGCTTTCTCACTTGTAGACATCTCTGTTTTCTCGGGTTGGCCAATTCGGCCACTCTCCTTCTCCGTCTCCACCAAAATCCCCTGCGGTTCCTCCGGTTATCCGAACCGCTTCTCTCCGGTTCCCCACCTCTCTCTCTCTCTCCCAAGTTTCCTACTTCGCTTAGTTAACAACTAAACACACTTCACCAAACGCATTTTCGTTTACCAATTCGTCGACGTCTTGCGGTGAGTTTTTTTCATTCCGATTCAGTTCGTAGATAGATCCGTTTCGAGAACGTTTCTTTGTGCGCGTGTGGCCACGCGCCGCTGTGCTCTCCTAACGGTTAGGTTTTGGATCTGGATGAATAATCTTTGGTGTTTGGTGTTGGATCTGACAGGTTTGAGAGATCGGAGGGGAGAGGAGCCATGACGCATCGGGTGGACCACGAGTATGACTATCTGTTCAAGATCGTTTTGATCGGAGACTCAGGTGTTGGTAAATCTAACATCCTCTCCAGGTTCACTCGAAACGAGTTCTGCTTGGAGTCCAAATCCACTATCGGAGTGGAGTTTGCCACCAGGACTCTTCAGGTACTTCTGCTTCCTTTTCCTTTGCTGATTTTCGGTAATCAACACGTGTGCTTTACCTGATTGATTGTATGCTTTTAGGATTTCTGGATTTGGTCTTGTTATTTTTGTTTCTCTTTCTGCTTGGATTTCTGCCAGTTATTTGCATGTATATGTATTCCAGTATGGTGGTTTTTTTAACCTTTGCTTTGAAGGATTGATTGATTAGCTTATTTATATCTCAGATCCTTTTCTGTGGAAATAATTAGTGAGGTTTTAAGTCGCGCTCGTGGCTTTGCTGTGATCTTGATGTTTCATGAATTTGCGGACAAAAACCTTGATTTTGTGATCAAAAGTTTAATGGCAGAGTGTTTTTCCAAAACCCTATGAATGTAATGTTTGGACGAATGATTTTAGCTTTCGGTGTTATGATCAAGTGGAAGAGGACTTGGATTTATATTTAATGCAATATAATAATTAAACAATTCTTTTACTCTGATTTTTGTACCTTCAGATGACATCTGCTTCTTAGTTAAAAGCTGATCAAGAAATTATCTTTGAACTTAGGACTAATATTATATGGTGAATGGTGTGGAAAAAAATTGGTTATTTATGTTTGAAGGTTTTCTTAATTGGATGGATGGTTGTCAATTGGATGAACAAGGTTTTAAATTGCAGTCGAGGCTGTATTTTGTCATGATCTTCTGATGTTGCTGAAAATTGCAAACGCAATACTTTTGCAATGGCCGTTGCATTTGGAGACTCGTAAAACCTCAATCTTGCTGTCTTAATCACGGTTGCAGAAGCTTTTTTGAAAGCCTTGATTAGGAAGTCTTGTTTGTATTACAGCATTACTAATGGCTTTTTCTGTGTACAGGTAGAGGGAAAGACTGTGAAAGCACAGATCTGGGACACAGCAGGTCAGGAGCGGTACCGTGCCATTACCAGTGCTTATTACAGAGGAGCTGTAGGTGCTCTACTTGTATATGACATAACCAAGAGACAAACCTTTGACAATGTCCAAAGGTGGTTGCGTGAGCTGAGGGACCATGCAGATTCTAATATAGTTATCATGATGGCTGGAAATAAATCTGATTTGAGCCATCTAAGAGCGGTTTCGGAGGACGATGGTCAAAGCTTGGCAGAGAGGGAAGGTCTGTCGTTTCTTGAAACATCTGCACTGGAGGCAACCAACATTGAGAAGGCATTCCAAACCATTTTGACAGAGATTTATCATATTGTTAGCAAAAAGGCACTCGCAGCTCAGGAAGCAGCTGTTGGTTCCAATCTTCCCGGTCAAGGTACCACCATCAATGTTGGGGATGCATCTGGGAATATGAAGAGAGGCTGCTGCTCCACTTAGTGTGACATTTGAGGGAAAAGCGTTGGTAGCAGATAGTATTTTTCCCCCCAATTCTGTTTTGCCCCTTTCTCTTTTTTATCTTTTTTTAATTTTTTTTCTTTATGGGTGAGAGAGACACATGTAGAGTACATTTACTCCATTGAGTTGCAAAACGAAGTCTGTGAAATTTATAAAACAATAGTCTTGCTAGTTTCTTTGAATTATCTATTCTGTGATGTGATAGTTTCTCATGAGTTAATGTAATATTTGAACGGCGGACAGAAATTGATGATATAGTGTGATGGTTAATGGAATCTAACATTTAAGAGAGGTCATGTAAGCTTATACGTACCTTCTGGTTTTTGTCGATACATTGTCGTTACAAGGCTAAATTTGTGGCCTGCTTGACAGAGCATATGATAATTTCTCTTGCAATCTCTTCTTTTAGGACGAAAACCTGCTCTTTGGCTGATTCAGGAGGTAAAATCAAGCTCCTTGTTTGAAAATAGATAATTACAAGCACCTCACAATGAAGTTGGAATTTTGTGTTGTGGAATCTGTACTCTTATCAAACAGAATACAGCACCAGATTGCTTTCTAGAACGTTAATCTCAGGTGTTGTTTTTTTTTTTTTCTCTAATGAAAAACGTAAATTTCACATTGGTAATTCACGTAGTAAAGGTTGATGTTGGAAATTGGCAAATTGGTTATTCCCACGTATCCTTTGATTAAATATATATATATATATATATATATATATACACACACACACACATAGGAGCTTATACCTCATTGATAGGAGGTGATGGTGTTTTTAGAAAAACATTGGCTCGAATCTTGTTCGATTTCATTAGCAGGATATCCAAAAAGATATCAAGGAGTTTGTGTAGACTTGCTTTGTTTGTCAACAAGCAAAAGTTGCTAACCTTCTTCTTGTTGGGCTATTACAATCATTACCAATTTCTGATCAGATTTGGGAAGATTTAGTAATAGATTTTCATTACTAATCTTCTCGCTTCCAATGGTTTAATTACGATGCTTGTGGTTGTTGATAGGCTATCAAAGTGTGTTCTTTTTTCTGCTTTAATAGTTGACTATTCGAACAAATTAGTAGCAAAGGTTTTCATGAAAACTGTGGTGAGACTACACGGGACACTTAACACTATTGTATCTGATGGGAATAAGGTGTTTACTAATCAATTCTGGCAACAACTGTTCAGATAAAGTGACACTTCTCTGAACCTGCGCACTCTTGAATAAGTGTTTATCAATGTACGTAAGATGTTTTACTTATAATTCTCCTAAAAGCTAGAAGGTTAACACTTCTTATCATCACAGTAGTGGGATGACTCCAATTAAAATTGTCTCTAAACTTTTGACCGTAGTGGTCTCATTTCAGTCCAAGAACACTTAGTACAAAGGCCTTGACACTTAAAAAGATTGAAACTTAACAAATGTTGATAAGAAAAGGAAAACATTGGAGTTGAAGACCAATGACATGGTCTTGGTGAAATTGAAACCCTAGAAACAACGCTATGTTGCTCTTAGGAAGAATAAAAAACTTAGTTTAAGGTATTTTGGTTCCTTTCTCGTAATTGAAAGAATTGGACAGGTTGTTTATAAATTTGTTTTACCCGAAACTACTAGAATCCATCAAGAATTTCATTGTTCTTATTTTAAGTCTTGTAAAGGGGGTCACTCTCGATCAACCATATGTTCCATTACCTGTCAGTAAAACCTTTAACTTAATTGCAACCTATCAATCAACATGTTTCTATATTGCAATCTCGAGTCATATTGAGAGGACAACAACAAATTCCACAACATGTGGTTCAATGGAAGGTTTAGATGCAGATAATGCAACTTGGGAAGACCACTTAGCTTTACAATAGGCTTATCGAAATCTCAACTTCAATGGGGGAGGAATTGTAACAAAAGCAACTTAAACAATTTAAAGAATGAGGAAGCAAAAGGAATAAAGAAGTCATTGCTGGCAAGGAAGGACAAATGGCAATTAATCCTAATGATAAGGATGTGAGGAAAGACATGAGAATCCACATAACTAACTCTAGAATAGAGGATTTTGATTGGCCTAGGATCTAATATATATTCTATCGGTTAAGAAGAGAGAAGACATGAATGGAATGATTTTGAATTCTCTCCCTTGATTGTTCTGTTACAGCTTTCCTTTCATGACAATTTTGCAATTTCTCTATGCTTGCTACTCTCCTAATAGCTCATTTTCCGTTGTAAGAAATTCATCATTTCCGTAATACCATATACAAAGATTGTTTTGATAATTGTTTATTTTAAACTTGTAGCTATCACTTTTCACGACATACCTGTTTACCAATGACTAATACATCTCCCTTCTATTGATATCCCATACTCAAAACCATTCTCATGGTACCCAACTAGTATTTGGACCTTTCGCTAAGTTGACCAGTCCACCCGAGGAAGGCCAGTCTGCCCCCAACTTGACATCAGGCAAGCAAATCCTCATCTCTCGGTGTTGCAGCTTTAATGCATGATGGTGATTTCTTCATATTCATCCACATTATGCTCTTCAGTGTTCTGGTGCTTATTTTTGCTGTTAAAGAGATTAGGGAAAGAAAGGATAGGAGATATTTGAGGGACAGATTGATGAGTCCACTCTTCACAACTGGTATAAAGAAGAGGGATATTAATGAGAGGAAAAAAATAGTTGACAATTATTTAATTTTGGATGATGTTGTGCATAATAGTCTTTTGAGTAACAAAAATTTAAACTTGTCCTGTGCTTAGCAATTTTAAATCAAACATGAAACATTTTTTAGTGCTGTCTTAATCTTTTAGCATATCAAATTCACTCTTAAGTCAAGATATAAAAGAATAAATCTCATTTTTTGAATTTTTAGGACGATGCATCGGCCAATTATTCATTAGTAAGGGAAAGGAAAACAATTTAGCATTACTCAATTTGTATGGTTACATGCTGTATTTGATATGTTTTTTCACAGTAATGTTTAATAGTGCCTAGTAAATCAATGGAACTTATGCCAGGGTCAGCCACTACATGGCAAGAAAGAACAAGTTTTCCAACAGTTATAGCCCAAACATGCAAGTCATGAACATCCTGTACTCCCTTGATATTTCTAATGCCACTTTCCAGCTTGCTAATATCTATCTCACTTGGTGTCCTTTCCATGAGAATGCCATAAATATTCCTAAGCATGGGCAGGGTAGTACCTAAAGATAAAACAGAGAATATAAGAGTGCACACAAGATCAACTATAAACCACTTAGGTTCAGCCCACACTATGGCTCCAGCAATCATCACTCCAACAGATTGAATCATATCGGTCATGACATGCAAATACGCCCCCTGAAGATTTATGTTCAAGACACTAGTATTTCTGTGACTACTTGAAATCAGGTTAACATTCTCCTCATCACTTATTATAGATAGCTCCTTATTCCCATGATCATGATCTGTCGGGCTATGATCATGACCATGGTGATGACCATGATCATGACCAGAATCTTGACAACCATGATGACCATGATCATGACCAATCCATGCAACCATGATAAAGTTAAGAACAAACCCAAGTGTTGCAATTGCAAGCATGAGCTTTCCATTGACACTAGTATTTTGTACAAGAATTCTACCAACTGCTTCATATATCAAATAACCAGCTATCAACCAAATTAACTGCACAGATACAAGAGCCCCCAAAACCTCTAGACGACTGTATCCGAAAGATTGATGCGGTGTTGCCTCCCAACCTGAAGCCCACACTGCAAAGAGAGAGATAGAGAATCCAGTAATATCAGAAAGCAAGTGTGCTGCATCACTGATGACAGCTAGGCTGTGAGCTTTTATTCCACCAATAAGTTCCACAACCATGACAACAGCATAGAAAACAATAAGTCCACAAAGTTTCTTTGCCGACTTTGAAGACTCTTTTGACGTCACAACACTATTTTCATGTCCAGAAAAAGGACAGCCAGAACTGCAAGATGACCCTGCCTTCACAGGAAGAACATCAAGTCTTTCAGAGGTAATGGGTATCTCAATTTCCTGCATTATCCTCTCTTCCACCAAGATAGGGGCTTTCCCGTTTTCCATTTGCTCCAGCAATCTGGGTACTTATAAACCCTAAACAAAAAAAAAAAAAAAAAAAAAATTAAAAAAAAAAAAACCCCAAAAAACAATAAATTAATAAAAATAAAAAAAAAAAAAAAAAAAAAAAAATATAATTCAAAAACAATCATCCCAAAAAATAAGTATATTTTTAGATTATCAATACCAACAAAATCAGAAAGAGCTTTGAAGATTAGATTGCTATGAAGAAAAAGGAAGAAT
>Ga0099825_1007725_pt1 | contig 12990 bp, 11 predicted proteins | sample SiratroredBW_FD_76838 | JGI IMG/M metagenome (GOLD analysis project Ga0099825, IMG submission 76838) | Root nodule microbial communities of legume samples collected from California, USA - Siratro red BW | ecosystem: Host-associated > Plants > Roots > Nodule | place: USA: California | collected...
ATATAAAATATAAAAATATATATATATATATATATATATATATATATATATATATATATATATATATATATATATATTGTTTGGGTTCAAAATAGTAACTTTAAGTTAATTTAAAATAAAAAAAGTTGTAATTTTCTTAAGGAAGCTACTTTAGTTATAATTTTTCTTCTCTAATCAAGAAACCACATTTGGATACTAGATACCCAACTTATCACTATTCAATTAATAAATATCAAACTCAAATACTAGTTAATGAGTATAAAGTTTAAGGAATTAGTTTTTATTTACTTCTTTGTTAACACGTCATCACCTAATGAATGACCACTATGATTTCTCACATTTAGTCTTGCCCTTCTGGCGGGCTCCTACAAAACAACGCCTTACAGGCCACGTCATGTGATTGTGTTTGGCTAAAAATACCCAAGTCTATGATGGTTCACAAACCCCAGCCTTAAGCCAAATAGGCAAAGAGGTTTTCCTGGTGTCAAACACAGAAGCTTTTAAAAACAATTTTAAAAGTGGTCATTTTAAACGTTGTGCTTACTCGTCAACAATTTTAAAAGTGGTCATTTTAAACATTGTGCTTACTCGTCATCATTTCACATGGCCAAACTCTATTGGTCTCACTTAATCATCCCTAACACTTCCTGTCTAGTTGCTTATTTGAGACCCTACCATTCAATTTGTTCTGGTTCAAAGTAGTGACTTAAAGCCAGTCCAAATAAAAGTTGTTATTTTCTTATGGAAGTTATCTTATTTATATTTTTTCTTCTCTAATAAAAAAAATCATATTCGAGTACTAGACACCAAACATATCATTACTCAATTAATAAATACCAAACTAAATATTGAAATACTAGTTATCGAGAATATCGGGTCCAAGGGATTAGTTTTTATTTACTTATTTCACAAGTTGTTGACACGTTATCGCCTAATGGAAAACCACTGTGATGTCTCACATATGGTCTTGCACCATTTGGTGAGCTCCTACAAAACAACACCTTACATGCTACATCATGTGATGTGTTTGGCTAAAAACACTTCCCAGGTCGAGGATGGTTCACAACCCCCCAACCTTAAGCCGAATAGGCGAGAGGCTTTTTTGGCGCTAAACATAGAAGCTTTTAGAAACAATTTTAAAAGCGGGTTATTTTAAACGTCGCGCTTACTTGTCATCACTCCATGTGGCCAAACTCCATTGGTCTCGCTTAACCATCCCTGCCACTTCTTTTGTGGTTGCTTATTTGAGACCCTACCATTTAATCGTCTTCGTTTCTCGCTCCTTCAGTTCCTTTATGTTACAAGTTATCTACTTCATTCGTTCTTCTATATTTCTTCGAGTATCGCATATGTACGTTTGATCTCTTCCTCCTTTGCCATTATTATTTGTCTTTCACTTAGGCTTCTACTTCGTAGAGAAGTATTACTTTATTATGCCTCTTCATTTATAGGGTTGCTCTATGATTATTTTTCTACGTATTGCACTCATGGCCTATGAAATTGTTTACCCCTAGGATAAAACTGATTTATTAAAAGAAACCTCTAGCTATACCTCATTCGAAACCATAAAGGCTTTGAGAGATTCCCAAACTTTCACTAAAATTGATGTGGAAAATGTTATAATCTTACTATGTGCGTTAGACGAACCCATTTGTAGAGACAATACTAAGGATGTCGATAGACCCTTTTGTTTCTTTTATGTTATCATTTTTTTCAAAAATTGGGCTTAGACTCTAGACCTATTTGAGAAGCAAGTTTTAACAATATTGAATACCACTCCCACACAACTTCATCCTAATAGTTGGACTTTTGTTAGGGCGTTTGTTATTCTGTGTACCCATTTTGGCATGGTCCTCACTTTAAATATATTGTTTTGCTTATTTGAGGATAAAAGATATTCTCATCAACTGTGGATTTTCCTTAACAATGTGAGTGAGAGAGGTCTTCTTACCCTTTTCCAATCTTCATACAAAAATTTCAAAACACATTTTATTAAAGTTCATTCTTCTACCCAGGAACCTTCGATGCTTGAGGGATTCCCTTTATATTGGTGCACAAACCCTCACATTCAAAGTGTTCGATCGTTGGAATAGCTTGATGAAACTGAGTGTAAAAATTATATATATTTAGAAAAGTTGGGGGTCATTTTTGACACTGGCATCTTGTTAAAGCTCAAGAACCGAGCTATAAACCTAAAGGCTTACATTAGTATATCTCTTTCTCTTTAACTTTTGTACCGATTCATATTATGAAGTGTAAAGAAATTTGTTGGTTGTGCCAACAAATGGCCAATTCTGATAAAGAACTTGACGGTTGAAGGAAATAAAATATGGGAAGAATATTACGAACATCGGAAACACGTCAAAGGTTCAACCTCCCACAGATAAGGATGTGGAGAAGGTCATAGAGACCCAAGCGACTAAAGAGTGAGTAAACGTAAACGCTCATTAGACGACATCGAAACCATAATTTTTGACCATCCCCTTGCGAGGAAAAAAAATAAGAAGATAGTAGAAGATCCAATTCCACACCCCTCGCCTGGCTCGAGATCAGATGGTCGATACCCCTTTGTGGAGGTTCAAGTAAGGCAAACCTAACTCTCACGATTGAGAAAAGGTAAAGATTTTGGAATCCTCAGTTCAACTTCATGGGTCACAACCAAGCAGTTAACTTGTTGGAGAAAGACTTGATATGGTTGTTACTTCCATCTTTCCATCTCTAATACATTGATCAACTTACTTCCTTCTTCTTTAAGAACAAGTTTACTAGCAAATTAAAGAATATTATAGGCGGTTGAAGAATATTAAAAAAGGTTAGAGAGAGTACAACAGTCGGAGATAAGAAGATAGAAGTAACAATTATATCATCTTATTAATAGTAAGAAACTTATATTAAAGTAAAAATAAAGTGTTCACTAGAACAAAAATAGTTAAATTTATGAAATATTTAAAATTTAATGAAGTATAAGATAGATCATGATGATGGAAAAATGAATTTTGACTCTCAATATTAAAGAGATTCATTTGAGCAAATATTTTCCTATTGAATTTATTAGGGAAATTAAAGAAAATAATTATGGGTTAGTTGAGGAATAATAAGAGAAAGATTAAAAAACTTAAAAAGAGTAAATAGTTTGAAACTATTAAATTAACATTGAATTTTAGTTTGGGTCACATGAGAGGTCCACACTATAAATTTGATAGTGTTGACTTTAAAAGTTAAGATCCAATTCATGAGAGAGTTTTCTCTTTCGTTGTTGTCTTGTGAAATAAACCTCTTTTGAAGTGAATGTTACTTAATTCATCTATCAATCTAGGATCATAGTGTATTTCTTTAGATTTCCTACCTAATTCCACTATTATTTGCTTTTACCTAATTTTGTTCTTCTAAATGATTTGGAATTGGCGTAAATGGATCCAATATGAGCTTCACCATTCAACAAGAAGAGTGTTACATTGAATCTAAAGTCTGATTTATATAGAATATGAAGTTTACTAGACATAGCAAAATTGTCTATCCCTCTTGTCTGATTCAAGGAATGGGGTGTATAACAACCTTTCCAGTGGCTCGATTGGTTTCAAGGTAGGAGAAGGCTTCAGCAAGCTGGGCAAAGGGGAATGGACCTTTGGGGTCTACAATTGGCTTCACCTTTCCACTTTCTAAGTACGGGTTTAGTTTCCTAAGAACAGCTCCATTCGAAGTAACTACAAATCTGAAACCAGGTGGAGTAACAGCACCAGTGAGTGCCACCACACTGCCACCTTCTTTCACAGCCTTCACTGCCCTGTCACATTGCCCTGCAAAATCATTTACCAATGATTATATGATGAAATAGAAATTTAGGATGCAAAGTATTTCTCAAAATTCATAGAGGTGGATAGAGTTTTACCAATGGCATCAAAGACTACATCAAATTTTTCTGACAAATCTTCAAAGTTTTCTTTTGTGTAGTCAATAGCCAAATCAGCTCCCAAGCTTTTCAATAGGTCCAAATTTCTAGTGCTTGAAGTGGCAGCAACTCTTGAAGCTCCAAAGACTTCCTTAGCTAGCTATTGGTCGTTGAACATAATGTATTAAGATAACTCCAAAGGAAAAAGGAATAATGTATTTGTTTATAAAGAAGAATGTTTGAACTCTCAATTATTTGAAACAATTGCAAATGGGCAGCTATGGTAAACAAACTTACAATCTGTCGTGAGATTGCAGGCAAACCTTTTAACCAACAACACAGTTTTCCAAATAAACTTTGAGCTGAATTATTTTTGTTGAAAAATGTCAAATGCTATGCAGCTTATAAGTACAATTTTAAGTCAAAATAGCTAGTTTGTTAGCCCTTTACCAATAAGCATACTCTTGAACTTTTTACTGTCCAAAAACGAATGACTAGCCAAGACCAGATAGGGTGTAAAGTGATGTATTATCAAGAAATGCTAAGAACTGAGCTGGTTGAAGCCTTAGTCAGTGCATGATTTGATTTAGTCACTGTTTCATTGTTTAAGGCAAAATCTTTGTGACATTTGATATCTAAAAGTTATTTCATATATATCATGTAAAGAGAGGAGAAACTTTAAATACTGCTATTGATGTGTTTATCTTTATCGTGATAGCAGTAATTTGGAGAATAAAAATACCTGAATCACTAGGCTTCCAACTCCTCCAGAACCATTTAGAACAAGAATAGATTTACCGGGAGAAAATCCAGTCCTCTCCAAACCCTCATAAGCAGTCTCAATTGCTAGAGGAAGAGCAGCAGCCTGAGCAAAGTCCAAATTCTTAGGCTTTGGTGCCAATAGTTTCTCCTCAACAGCTGTATACTCAGCCACAGACCCGAATTGCTTAGGCCCTTCTAATGGTTTCTCACTTATATCTCCGTACACTTCATCACCCACTTTAAAGTCCTTCACTTCACTACCAACCTTCACCACCACACCCGCAACATCATAGCCCGGAACAGTCTATGGACAAACAAAGAAAACCAAATTTCATTTCATTACTTAGTTTGTGAAATAAGCTCAAACTTTTCTTTCCTTTCCATCCAATTACTATAAGCTCTCCTTCATTGCTAAATAACATCTTCAGTTATGACAAACTTACATTTCACACCCTTTTCATGTATTAGAAGAAACAGTTAAGTCACAATGCCAACTTTCAATTGCACTGTGAGAATAAAATAACCATGCTACTAATGAATTAGTTGAATCTATATCCTGTCCATTTGTGTAATCTTAACTAATAATAAATCATAAAAAATGTGACTTTTTAATATAGAATCACTGTTAAAAATCCCTCCTAACTAATTACCATCTAACATGATTTTATTTCATGAATTCACTCCAATTCTCACCCTAATAATACTTAGAGAGAATAGAAAATGAATAAAGTTGAAAGAAAGTGAATGACCGGAAGAGGAGAATCAGTGGCCTTAAACTTTCCCTGCCTTCTCTTGCCATCAACAGGGTTAAGAGCAGCAGCAACAACTTTGACAAGGACCTGATCCTCTTTCACATCAGGCACAGCAACATTGGAGTCCAGCTTCAAAACATCCACACCCCCATATTCCCCATAAACCCAGGCCTTCATCTCAGAAGGCACAGCTGTCAGTTTCACAGCCTCAGAAGAAGCAGGTGCAGTAGCCTGAGCCTTTACCAACACTCTTGCAGGCCTTGCTGAAAAGGGGGCCTTCAGTGATCTAACTGGGGTTCCTTTTTCCCGGAAAGTGAAGGAAAATCTGAGAGAAAGTGGAGAAGTGGAAGGGAGTGAAGAAGGAAGGGAAGTGAGGCGTGAAGTTGTGGTGGAGAGTGAAGCACACAGAGACATGTTTACAAATCACTTCACACTTATCTCTGCCTCAACCAACCACCCTTTGGTTCGGTTATATCGTTAGTGTTCTGTTTGGTACATTAGCTTCATACACACTTGCTCCACACCACCCAATTGTTGCTTCACAACTCACATAAAATTAACAATATTTAACATTCTTTAACCTGGGAGCTTAATTCATAAGGTAAAAAATAAACTTGTTAGTTTTAGTAGCATTAAAAAATTATGAAAAAAATGAAGTCTAACATCTTTGGAAAGGATTGTTTTCTAAAACTTAAGTTAGAAAGATTTCCTTAAAAAAATAATTTCCTAAAATGAATTGAAGTATCATTAATAAAATATAAAAATAAGAAGAAACATAAATCGCATGTATTTGTTTAGCTTATGTTAAATTTTGTTTCCCTAAATTTTAATTATTTATATTTTATTGTAAACACTAATTGAAAATAATAAACATTAAATACAGAAATTAAAAGTAAAAATTGAAATTTCACTTAAATTAAATTGCGACGATTGGAAATTTACGAAATTAAAGCTTGAATGTATATAGAAAAAGCGGATAGATACAGTCAGTGCCTAAATAATACTCCATGTGCGTAAAAACGACGCCGTGCTAGCAAACTACAGATAGGGAAAACCTCTGGAAAGCTTCACGTCTAATACCAATTTATGTCTCCTTTTTACTTTTTTTTTTTTGTGGTTGATATTTTGGTAAACATAAAAAAATACTCATATCTTAGAAAAATAATATGCCTATTTTTTTCCGTAAATCAGGAAATTTTAATAACTTATCTAAACTGAATTTAAAGAATAATAAATTTAAATCTCTATTCATGCAGGAAATTAAAATTATATTTCCAAAGAAAAGATTTAAAATTATTATCACAAGCAATTAAATGAAATATTTCGTTTAATTAACTATAAATCGCTATCATGTATTTTTCTTCAAATATATGCTAAAATAAATCCTTATTCAAATACGATTTTAAATTTTAAAGAGAAATTTGGAAAGTAATTTTTAGAATTGCATTTAAAAAAATCATTTCAGCATGTTAAATTGTTAAAAATATATTTTAATATATCGGTTTATTTAATTCTTGGTACTTAAATTATTAGAATATCATATAATTATAACTTCAAAATATATGAAAAGTGGTTCTTAGAATAAGACTTGATTAAAATTATTTATTATAATAAAATTCAATAGATAAATTCTTAAAATAATAATTATCTATAACATGATAATTAATATTGAAATATTTATTAAATATCCAAAAGAAATATTAGAACTCACAACTTTAAACTTTTTTTTTCAGTCTCGGAAGACTTGAACATTTTCCTGAACCATTGTCTAGCAAGAATCATACCCAACCTTGGCAATAATCACACTAATAGGCTTAGGCAAAAACTTCTTGTACCCAATCATTTTTAACCTGTACCCTGTTAATTAAAAAAATATTAAAAAAATATTGTTATTTCATTTTAAATTCATGGAGGTGTGTTTTTCGAAACATAAAATTGATGTTCTAAAAACATTTTTTCATAAAAGTAATTCCTAAAAATATATTCTAAAATATAAAATTTATCTTTCAGAGAAAAAAATTTAGGATTTATTTTTAGAATATTTTTTTTAAAGTACAAATTTACATTCTGAAAAATATTTTCTGAAATATTTATGAACAATAGAGGATAGTATACATAAAAAATACATGGTACAAGAAGTTTTTACCACAGGTTAACGCAATTTTACCATATCATTCAAACGATAAATCAAAGTGGTTTTATTAATTGAAATAAATAAAAACACAAGAATATCATTGTAGCAAAAACAAGACAATAAGAACAACTATAGTTTTGTAGTTTTGGACGGTTTAAGAAAGAACAACATGTTTTGAACCGATTAAATTCAAGAACAAAGATATTAAATGGTGAAAACAAATCAAGATATGCTAAACATCATGAAAAACACGAAAATATCCTTCTATAACACATCTCTACCCTTCTATTTTAGTAGTTTTGTCAAATTGTTTAGGTTCTAGTGCAAAAACATCGTACCTTTCATAAATTTCAACAAGAGTTTTAGTTCCTCTAATTAGAAAATCGACATCATTATCATCTAAATCTTCTTCAATTTCTAATGTTATTCTTGGAATTGTCTACTCTAAGTTGTTTAGTTTTCTTAAGGCTCCTATTTTGTAGTTCTCTTGGTTCCATCTTGAAAACTTTTCAAATTCACATTTATGTAAATAATAATATTCTATGTCAAAGGATTATATGTCATAAGTATCTCAAGAAAATACCAATTGACTTGTGATCCAACTTATCTCTCTTAAAATCTTGAACATCCGACTATTTTGATATACTCCATTGAAGGCTTCCTTCCATAACATGCTTCAAAAGGCCTTTTACCACTCAATGCTTTGGTAAGCAACATATTCATCAATCATGTTGTGGTATTAATTGCCTTGACCCAAAAGGTTTTCGAAAGATCTTTTTCAAAGGGAAAACACATTCTCATTTCCATAACTAGTGGATGTCGAATTCTATCTTGTTCACATAATTTTTTAAATTTCCCTATTGTATACTTAGTTCCATCATCATATTTGAGCATTTTAATTTTTCATCAAAGCTCATTTTCAATTATAAGCTTGAGCTTTTAAAAAACAACAAACACTTATAACTTTTGCTTAGAGAAATACCTATCTCATCATTGTAAAGTCATCTATAAACAATATAAAATATTTACTAACATTGAAGGATGTTGTGCTCATTGGGTCTCACACATTTTGAACTAAACTGTTAGACTTCATTTGCCTTGAGTTGACTAAACTAAAATGGGTAAGCCTTTTATGTCAAAAGGAAGAACCATCTACTATGCTTGAAAAAGCTTGTAGAACTTTTTTTGTTTCCATTCCAAAGGAAATATTTTCTCTCATTTTAATAAAACATTAGCTCACATCTAGGGATCAAATATGGTGCATCTTATATTTTTAAAATGCAAAGCATAATTCCTTTGAAGCATTTGTTTCACACTAAAAAAACTTTGACTTAGCTCAAGCACAAGTGAAATCAAAACATCTAAAATATATTTAGTACCTAAAGGAGTTTCAACAATAACCACTCACTTGCCTTTAACATCAACACTTTCTCCATTGCCAAAACTGACTTTGAAGAAATATGATTGATTAATTTCCTTGAAAAAACTAGCATCATGAGTCATATGGTTAAGTGCACCCACTATCTATGAGGAAAACTCTTTTGTTGCAACTTGTTGAATAAGAATACACAACAATAAACTTCTCCTCAATTTGTTCTTGGTGCTTAACAACTTGAGCTTGTTGTCCTTATCTCTTTTCCTTGTTTTTTCATATTTTTCTATGAAATCATAATCTAACCCTAATTTTTGGAAGATCCAAATACAAGCCTAAAAACCTATACTACTTGGCCCAAATAAAAGATCCAATTATTTTACATTGCTTGACCCAATACAAGGCCTATGAAAACCTATTATACTTTGTATAATATTACAAACTAAAGTCTGACCTATTGATGATAAGAGTTAGGGTCTACTTAGGTCAACTGAGTCCAAGTCTTCTTGTATTTTTCTAGTCATGACTCTAGTGGTTGGTCCATTAGCAAAGGGTCTTCCATCATCTCCTCCCTCTTGAAAAGGGTTCGTCCTCAAATCTGAATGGTCTGCCTCAACATTAGTTCCACCTGTAAAAGGAACAAGATTGTGTATGTTAAAATTGTTATGTACTTCATAATCCTTAGATAGATTTAACCTATATGCATTGGTATCGACTCTCTTGAGGACCTAAAAGGGATCATCTCCTCGAGGATTGAGTTTAGACTTCCTCTCTTTAGGAAATCTATCTTTTTTTAAATGAAGCACAACCCAATTCCCTTCCTCAAAGATCACTGACTACTTTCAATTTTTCAGTATTTTTCTAGACTAACTGCATTTCATTGAGGTTTCTTTATTCTCCCTTAAAAATGTAATATAGGGTTGACCTATAATGAATCCAAAAGAACTCATGCTTACTAACTTCATTTATAGATGTAAAAATATTAGAATAAGGGTAATAAAAGGAATGACAATTTCATGAATAGCAAAAGAAAAGTTTTAGTAAACTATGAATGATAATAGACGAATGTTATGAATGAAACCAAAGATGAAAGGTAACATAATATTATATTGCAAAAAGGTAAATAAAAGTGCAAAACAACAAAAATGTACCCAAATAAATTTACTTAAGTAAATAACACATCTTCATCCTTCTATTTTAGTAGCTTCGTCATATTGTTTGGGTTCTAGTGGAATAACATTGCACCTTTCATAAATTTCAACAAGAGTTTTAATTCCTCAAATTGGGAAATCGACATCGTTATTATCTAAATCTTCCTCTTCAATTTCTAAATGTTATTGTTGGATATTGTCTACTCTAAGTTGTTTAGTTTCTTAAGGCTTCTATTTTGCATTTCTCTTGGTTCCATCTAGAAAGCTTTTCAAAATTCACATTTGTACAAATAAGAATATTCTATGTCAAAGGATTATATGTCATGCAACCTTTACCGTTACTAAAATACCCTAGGAAAATACCACATACATTACCGACTATTTTGATATGCTTCATTGAAAGCTTCCTTCTATAACATGCTTCAAAAGGTCTTTTACCACTCAATTCTTTGATAAGCAACATATTCATCAAACATGTTGAGGTGTTAATTGCCTTGACCCAAAAGGTTTTTGAAAGAACTTTTTCAAAGAGAAAGCACCTCATTTCCATGATTGTCTTATTTTTCCTTTCATACACTATGTTTTGTTGGGGAGTGTAAGGAACAATTAGTTGATGCCGAATTCTAGCTTTTTCACATAATTTTTTAAACTTCCATATTGTATACTTAGTTCCATCATCAAATTTGAGCTTTTCAATTTTTTCATCAAAGCTCATTTTCAACTATAAGCTTGAACTTTCAAAAACAACAATACTTATAACTTTTGTTTTAGAAAAATACCTCATCGTTGGAAAGTTATCTATAAACAACATAAAATATTTACTACAATTTAAGGATGTTGTGCTCATTAGGCTTCACACATTTTGAACTAAACTGTTAGACTTCATTTGTCTTAAGTTGACTAACTAAAATGAGTAAACCTTTTATGCCACAAGAAAAAATCATCTACTATGCTTGAAAAAGATTGTAGATCACTTTTTTTTTCATTCTAAAGGAAATATTTTCTCTCTCATTTTAATAAAACATTAGCCCACAAATATAGGATCAAATATGATGCATCTCATATTTTTAATTTGCAAAGCATAATTCCTTCAAGCAATTGTTCCACACTCAAAAAACTTTAACTTAGTTGAGGCTCAAATAAAAACATCTAAAATATATTTAGTACCTAAAGGAGTTTCAATAATAACCACTCATTTGCCTTTAACATCAAAACTTTTTTCATTACCAAAAATGACTTTGGAGAAGTAAGATTGATTAAGTTTCTTGAAAAAGACTAGCATCACGAGTCATATGGTTAGTGCCCCACCCTCTATAAGAAAAAACTTCTTTGTTGCTACTTGTTGAATAATAATAAGCAACAACCAACTACTACTCAATTTGTTCTAGGTTCTTAACCACTTGAGCTTGTTGTCCTTAGTTATTTTTCTTGTTTTCGCAAACTTTTTTTTTACATTGCCAAGTTGGTTGCAAGTCCCACATTTTACATTAGGCCTAAACCAACAATAATTTTCTGGAAGACTTATGTTTTTACAATGAGATCAAGGCAGAAACTTGTCTTTCAAATCTCGTCTTTTATTGTTACCTTCTTTTCTTTTCCTTTGCCTTTTTTCCTTTTTCTTTTCCTTTGCCTTTTTTCTCACCATAAGGTTTTTTCCATAACCACTATTGCTTTGAGGTTTGCCTTGGGTGTTAGCCACAAAAGCGCCTTCAACATTTTACTCCATTCATAAAGATCTTCTATACTTAGTGGCATTGAAAACAGTGGCAAGTTTTGCAAGTGAAATATGAGAAAAATTATTATTTTATTTAAGAAAGTAAATTTTGACTCAAAACTTTTTTAAAAATATTCCAAAAATTGCTCAACAACTTTAGATCTTTAAGCTTTTCACCTAAGAATTAGATTTATATAATTATTTAATTTAAAACGATTGTCCGAAAACACTTCTGTTTCAGACTTCTTCATTTTGATTGCTTCACATTCTCTTCTCAAATTCAACATCTACATCCTCATTGTTCTTTCATTTACCTTGAAATTCTTCCTTAACCTTGTCCTAAATCTCTTTTATTATTTCAAGATTCAAAATATATAAAAATTAATTAAATTTCTTACTCATATTTATTAATATCAACACAATACATACATTCTCTATATTAAAATCATTCTTTTAACTATTTGGATTGTCAATATATTGTTTGTCACAACTAACCATTATCTCTCATAATTTATAACATTTTCTAATAACATTTATAATATCTTTATCCGCAATATATGACTCATCAAGTGTAATTTGAAGATATAAATTCAAAAGAATGCATATATGTTAACAAAATAACGTTATTTAACAAGTTGCTATAAATGCCATATCTTTCAACAAATTCAAGATCAATAAAGTAAACAGAGATCAAATCAATTAATGTACAATAATATTTTTCTTCCTTTCAATTAGTCAACTTGTTTTAATGTAGTTTGAAACTATTTTTTCTTTTCACAAATGACGTTATTACTGTTGTAGAATCCTTTTAAAACATTTATCTATTTTTTCTAACACATTACATGGCAAAATACACTTACAAATATTTTCAAATCCTAAAATTGAGGAAATAAAATTTTAATGTTTGAAGTTGTCAATGGATGATTATTACACTGGTGAAAAACACTAATAATCTTATAGATAAATACACCTTGGCTTGTACTCGGAAGTCAAATAAATTACCTTTGCAAACAAACACAAGCGCGTAAGTGATTATTAATTATTAAATAAAAACACTTTCATATCCACTGGCCACTGGTTGTAACCGACACTACTTTCCTCGATCAATCAGCAACGGTCCAAGTCATGTCATTCTCGAAGATCCAGTGACACACTTCAATCCGACCCGGACCCGACCCAAGAGCCACGAATGCACCATGGGTGGGGCTCCATGCGG
>Ga0099825_1007728_pt1 | contig 12987 bp, 7 predicted proteins | sample SiratroredBW_FD_76838 | JGI IMG/M metagenome (GOLD analysis project Ga0099825, IMG submission 76838) | Root nodule microbial communities of legume samples collected from California, USA - Siratro red BW | ecosystem: Host-associated > Plants > Roots > Nodule | place: USA: California | collected...
GCCAAAACACCTCCCAAGAGCCTCTCAGCAGTGCATACCAAACCAATCTTGATAAGATCCTGACATGGATGTCCTCTGATGCAGCCACAAGCAAAGGCTATAACCACACCACCATAGGCATCACCGCCTCAGTGTATGGCCTCTATGATTGCCGTGGTGATGTTGTTGGACACTTTTGTCAATTCTGTGTCTCCTTCGCAGCCAGAGAAGCCCCTAAACGCTGCCCCAATAGGGTATCTGCTATGGTGTGGTATGAGTACTGCATTCTAAGGTACTCTAATGAGAGCTTCTTTGGGAAAATTCTCACACACCCCACATGGCATGGATTTGGAGCAAAAAGTGTATCCAACATGGCAGAGGTTCATAGAGGTGAAGGTTTTGTGAGAAGTTTGATCAGAAAAGCAACTAAGGAAACCAACCAGTTGTACTATTTGGGTGGCTTCAATTTGAGTTCCACTCAGAAAAGGTATGGCATGGTGCACTGTAGTAGAGATCTCACAAATGAAGGGTGCAGAAAGTGTTTGGAGGCTGTATTACCACAAGTTCACAAATGTTGTGCACAAAAAATAGAATGGTTTATTTGGTCTGGAACTTGTATGATAAGGTATGATGATCAAATGTTCTACCTTCTTAACAACCAAACATCTTCATTTACTGCTTTTATATGTTATGCTATGTTATGCGAGGAATATTTTCAGTGAAATCTGATGTTTTCAGCTTTGGAGTTCTTGTTCTAGAAATCATTTATGGGAGAAAGAACAGTGGAATGTATAGGTCAGAACATGGTCCAACTCTTCTTTTATATGTGAGTCTTTCACTCTCATTGATAATCAAATTATTCAACAAATCTAAGTAAGTTTAACAGTTTTCACAAATTGCAAATACTTGCAGGCTTGGAGAACATGGAGTGCAGGAAAATGTTTGGAAACGATTGATCCAATGCTGGAAAAATCCTTCATAGGCAGTGAAGTTGAGAGGTGTATACAGATTGGTTTGTTGTGTGTTCAAGAAAATGCAAAAGATAGACCAACCATGTCTCATGTTGTTCTAATGCTGGCAAGTGATACAATGCTTCTTCAAAAACCAAAGCACCCTGCATTTTCAATTGGAATAATGGCCTCAGAGGAAGTGCATACATCAAAAAGTTCCAAGAATGTTTCCAATAATGATCTAACAGTCTCTGTTTCTTTACCAAGGTGATGAACAAGTGCGTAAACGATTTGCCTGTTCTCAAATGTGACGAAGTAAAGTTGTATTTATGATTGATTCAAATATAAATTACTCGTAAATCTATGCACTTGTCATTGAAAATTGATCTAAGTGTTTTTTGCATTGTCAATTAATAAAAATTGCTTAATTGCATGATAGTATCTTTCAGATCTAGACTCATGCTTGCGCACGTATATAAATAAAATCATTCAAATTTTTATATATTATTGGAAAAAACATTACTTTTGTATGAAAATTAAAATTATTTCAGTAATTATAAAATTTAATTGTGTTAATCTTACATGAAAAACAAAATTATGTTAACCAGGGACCGAATCAGGTTTTGCAGTTAGGTGTAACGAGTATACACAATTTCTTTCCACACAATTTTAAATATTACTTATATTAGTAATTTTTTAATATATTAATAGAAAATATAAAACATACTTATTACTAAAAAATAGAAAATATATTTAAATTCGAGACATTAAATAATTTTTAAATAACTTAAAATTACACATGCCATCAGTCTCGCATATCATAAAAGAATTTATAATAAACATTACTATGTATATATGTTAAACATAATTCTTTTAGATAAATATGTTATTAATTATAGTGAAAAAATTAATTGTCACTGAAGTTTTAAAATACACTAACCACTCTCTCTCCTCCCCAAAAGTCACTGACCAAATTATCAAATTCAACCTGAAATAACATTTTCAGCAAACCTTTCCTTCTTCAAATTCTAATGTCTTTTCCAATAAAAAATTCCAAATTTAATCAAATTCAACCAAACATCGATGACTTTTAAAAATATAAAATCATGACTTTTCAATTCTTCTTTAACTAGCGGGACTGTTAACATATATTTTTAGTTATTTATTTCATTTGATTTTTAAAATAATACTGTTAATTTTATTCAAAATGATACTTCTGAGTTTATGAAGATTATGAAACACATTTGACTTTCATCATGTTGTATGTAAAGGGTGCCATTGTTGACTATTAGTGGGAATGACTTCCACCCACCACCATTAATATGGAAACGTAAACGTAAGAACTTCTACCTTGGGACTTGTGAGGTATTATCCTTTCCTGAAATGGTAATGGTACCACGGGATATGGATGGATTATGGATGTTTTTTAGAGAATGAATAATATGATCACTAAACTATTATATTTGTAAATAGACATCACAAATTTAAATATTATTTCACCTTTCACTTTCTGTTACAGTGTTGTTTCATTTTGTTCCTTTTACCTTTTCCCAACAATAATAATTTATTAGTCTTTTTTCTTTACACAAATCGTTTGTCACATCATAGAGGGTGATACTCTGGTTTTTTATGTAATTATATATGGTACTACTGTTCCATCAATAAATTTTCTCCTTCAGTAAATACACTTTCAATTTTTAATCTCTTCAGATGGATTATGGATGTTTTTTTAGAGAATGAATAATATGATCACTAAACTATTATATTTAAAAATAGACATCATAAGTTTAGATTTTATTTCACTCGATCCTTCAATACTTAATTTGATTTTAATACTTGTACCACATTCTTAATTTGGTCACATAAGGGAATCAAATAAAAATGCATTACATGTATAACGATCAAATTAAGAATGTCTGAGACTTGTAGCAACAACATTATTTTACAATATTTTGCATGTTCTCTTTGTTTTCCTTCAGGTGAAAATGATTATTTTATCTGTAACAAAAATTGAATACGTTCCTGATGTCAGAAGGGCTTCCAGATACAAACTCATAGTCCACGAGTCATAATTTTCACAAGGCTTGCCCTCAATATTGACGGGGTTAGTTGACATTATATACGTGTTGAATTTCAAATTATTTAATATTTCTTGTTAAAGAATAGTAAATTGGGAATGAATAACACATGAAACTCATGGTTATGGAATGCATTACCTCCCATATGTTTCAATCACTGTGGCAATTAACATACTTAGGCAAGTACTTCATGGTAGGAACACAAGGAAACGTGAGATCAATATGCTTTAGTTTCTTGTTGTTACTGAGTTTAAGATCATTCAGTACAAAGGCCAGAGCACAGACATCCCTGGGAAGTAACTGCGAAAACACCACTCAACAAACTCTTAGCAGTGAATACCAAAGCAACCTTGATAGAATCCTAACCTGGATGCCCTCGGATGCAGGCACAAGCAATGGTTATAACCACACCACCATAGGCACCAATAGCTCTGTGTATGGCCTCTATGATTGTGGTGGTGACGTGGTTGGATACTTTTGTCAATTTTGTGTTTCCACTGCTGTAAGAGAAGCCCCTCAGCTCTGCTCCAATAGGGTGTCTGCTGTGGTGTGGAATGATTACTGCGTTATAAGGTACTCAAATGAGGACTTCTTTGGGAAACCTATGACATACCCAACATGGCATACTCTTGGAACAAAAAATATATCCGACACAACAGAGATTCAGAAAGCAGAGGATTTTGTGAGAAGTTTGATCAGAAAAGCAACTAATGAAACCAACCAGTTGTACTATAAGGATGGCTTCAATTTGAGTGCCACTGAGAGTAGGTATGGCGTGGTGCAATGCACTAGAGATCTGACAAATGAAGGGTGCAGACAGTGTTTGGAGGACATACTAGCCGAAGTTCCCAAATGTTGTGAACAAAAAGTAACATGGATGGTTTGGTCTGGAAGTTGTTTGATAAGGTATGATGATCATATGTTCTACCTTCTTGACAACCAACCACCTTCAGCTCCAGCCCCCAATACGCAAACAGGTGAATCTGAATTCTCTCTCTTATAGTACTTTTCTTATTTACTTTGTAAAATAACTTTATTCATCTTTATAGGTAAATATTAGTTGTTAAAATGTTAGTTTTGTTAATAAAGAGATTCGAAGCACAACCTATTTCTCCCTCTCCCTTATACTTTTACCATGTAACAGACCTTATATCTACATTCTTCTTTTATATTGTCACAGATAACCGAGGGGTTAATAACAGGTCAAGAATATTGATCATTATCTTCACTGTTATAGGGGCAATCATTGTACTATGTTTCAGCCTATATTGCTTCTGGTACAGGAAAAGGATGAGAAAAGGTAATAAAGAAAAAACGAGGGGTGGAGTTCTAGAAGGTAATTTCCTCCGACCACACATTCCTTGATTTATATGATAGCTAATTTCTCCTAGTGAAATAAAACTATTTTGATCAGATATGAACTCAAACTTCTCTTGTAGAGGAGCTTCCTCTACCTTCTCTTCTTGAAATTCGATCGCAGGAAACGTGGAACACAGACCTGCCTAGAATCCCATTTGTCACAATTCTACAGAGTACTGATAACTTTTCAGAAGTATCTAAATTAGGGGAAGGTGGATTCGGGCCCGTTTACAAGGTTGTAATGATTTGAAGTTTTGAATATAGATTTCTTATTTTTACCAACTTTTATTTATTCAAAAGTTTTACAGGGAACTCTACTTGATGGAACACAAATTGCAGTCAAAAGACTATCTAAATTTTCTGGTCAAGGCTCAGAGGAGTTCAATAATGAAGTAATGTTTATAGCAAAATTGAGGCATCGCAACCTTGTAAGACTTTTGGCATGTTGCTTAGAGGAAAATGAAAAGATACTTGTATATGAGTATTTGCCCAATAAAAGTCTCGACTTTCACCTATTTGGTATGTTTTCACATAACTCTAGCAGAACTGTTGCTTTCACTGCAATTTGTTCCTCAGCATTCACCAGCACAAGAAATAGTATGGGTTACAAAATATAGTGGGGAAACTATGGGACTTTAATGTAGTTTTCCTGGCATGTAAATGGTACCATTATAATTTAAAAATAAAAGCAGGAGGACACAATCATAGTACCTAAAACAATCATGCCACGTTTTCCATTGTTTCTTATTTTCATTAAACTAAATTCAGTTATATCATGTAATTCATAATCATGTTACAAATCATCTTTAAGGGGAAAGTAAAAAATTATATTGGTATCTTTTCCACATCCTGTGGCTAAATCATAGCATTTGGTGTATTTGCTATTTTTTTGCTTCACTAACTGTTTTGATGTTCAAATCTCTATGCTGTTATTGTGTTGTCAGATGTTGAGAAAAGAAAAAAATTCGATTGGAAACTAAGATTAAGCATTATCCATGGAATAGCAAGAGGTATTTTATACCTTCATGAGGACTCTCAACTCAGAGTAATTCATAGAGATCTCAAAGCCAGCAACGTTCTGTTAGACCATGACATGAATCCCAAAATATCAGATTTTGGACTGGCAAGGGCATTTGAAGGGGGACAGAACCAAGCAAATACAAAACGAGTAATGGGCACTTAGTAAGTTTTACTTATAACAAATACTCTGCATACAATAAGATTTATCAATGCATATTTTAGTATATAATTACAGTAAAATTAAATATTTTTCTATATGTTCTCTGACACGAGATAATAACAAAACTCTATCGATCTCCATTAGTGGATACATGGCTCCGGAATATGCTATGGATGGACTATTTTCAGTGAAATCTGATGTTTTCAGCTTTGGAGTTCTTGTTCTAGAAATCATTTGTGGGAGAAAGAATGGTGGATTCTACCTGTCAGATGGTGAAACTCTTCTTGTATACGTAAGTCGTCACTCTAGTGTGGTCGAGAAATTATTCAACAATGATAAGATAACTAAGGGTTAAGAGTATTAACAAACTACATATACTTGTGTAGGCTTGGAGAATGTGGTATGAAGGAAAATGTTTAGAATCGATGGATACGATGCTGGAAAAATCCTTCATAGGCAGTGAAGTAGAAAGGTGCATACAGATTGGTTTGTTGTGTGTTCAAGAAGATGCAAGAGATAGACCAACCATGTCCGAAGTTGTTGTAATGCTGGCGAGTGACACAGTGGCCATTCCAAAACCCAAGCACCCAGCATTTTCAGTTGGAAGAATGGCCACAGAGGAAGTCTCTACATCAAGAAGTTCCAAGAATCTTTCCATTAATGATTTCACATCCTCTATCACTTTACCAAGGTAATTTCAGGATTGCAGAATGGATTTGTATATATCTCTTAACAAATGACAAATAAAGTTGTATTTATAATTGATTGAAATCAAATTATTTATTAATTTACCTACTCATATTAACATTGAATGTACCATACTTTTTACTTTAGAATATAGTTCAATCTCCAATATAAAAGTCTTTCTTTTGTTGCGTTAGAATATACATTAATTTCCTAGAAAAAAACTGCACAGACAAAAAACCACACAAAAATATCATCACTAAGCCAGAATACCTAAAATTGCCTTTGTGAGAAAACCATCCCCAGTAACCCTGCAAGTCCCTGTCAAAGCCAGAACCAGCAGCACCCTCTGTTTCTCCAACAAGGAACCAATCCTGACTGAGCCAATAGTTTTCTTATTAACAGAAATAATTCCATTATCTATTCCACTCTGTTATTCTGAAAGCTGAAGAATAGGCAACACGCTAACATGGTTAAGGCAATTGGCAACACAACAATGAGTAAAAGAGCAATTACGCAAATTGACTCGCACGGGAAAATAATGCTCTCAAGACCCATATCATACTTTGCGTAAACATCGCCATATCTCTCCCAGGCTTTTTCACAAACAGGTCATAAACACCACGACTTGTTGAAACTCATAAGATTATTTATGTGTTGGATACCATTATCATTACAACTAAGCAAAACAGCTTTAGAAAAACAATAAATGCTAAGAAAACAAAATTTTAAAGGAGAAAAACAAACTGAAAGGCAGTGAAGCAAGTGAGCAGAGAACAGAAAAAACGATTTATTTAAATAACTTAAAATTACACATGTGGATCCTCAACTACCCAAAAACAACATTAAATAATTTAAATGAAAATTGCAATAATTCTAAGGTTAGACATAGTCTACATGTTAACAAATTATGAAAGAAAAAAGTTTAAAACTGTTCAACTGGATCATTAAGATTTAACACAAATTAGATCTCAAACAACGATCATTGATGTTTCACTCAATATATGCATAAAACCAAATTAAATATAAAAGAAATTACTAAAAATAACAGAGTACGTTACAGTAAACACACATAATAATCAAATTTCAACTAAAATAATTTTAAACGAATTAAAATATTTTACTCAGTTAATCTAAACTATATTCTTTTCTATAATTTTCCTACCATACATTTTATAATTTTCATATACTTTAACGCTAAAATCTTAAATAATATAATCCTCATATACTAAAATGTTAATTAGTCAGCATATTTTTCTCTATTTCTTCTGAAGTCTAAATTACAATTTTAAACAACTTAAAATATTTACTTAAAAAAACTAATTTTTATTATATAATTATAAACTTACAAAACTAAATAACAAATTTAGTAAACCACAATTTTATTAACAATTGTTCGATAGAAATATTTATTAATTTTGGTGATTGAAATCTTTAAAAATAACCATAATATGGGATATGAAACATCAAACTCGATGGTATGTATGTTGAGTCATAAATGCTCCAATATAAGTAGAGAGAAACTTCTACCACAATATTTGGGACTAAAAGATGGAAGGACTACAACAGAGTAATGTCTACTGTGCAACACCATAGAAATCATAGATTAATACATGCTTTGGATGATTTTTTATTTATTTATTTATTTTTTTTTTTTTACATTCGTAAGAAATTTCCTTTTTCCTTTGACATGTTTTAGCCTACTATTCGCTCATCATCAGCAACCATAATAGAGATAGATCTTGACAAAGATTGGTAAATTCAATCATTTTAAATGATTAAAAGTGTCGTTAGAATGGGGATAAAATAAAATTATCAAAAAAGTGTAAGATAGTTGTTGCAGTTCCAAAGATAATTTTTTATACTTTCATTTTTAGTCATATTATTTGTACGTTGATGAAACTGGATTTACATAACATAAATATTTCTTTTCCTTATACTTTCCCCTAATCTATTTATTATATCTCTTTATATAATGATATCAAGTTTAAATTAAATGCGAATGTGATTGATGAACTAGATCAACATGTTTGATTACGTTTGATACTATATATCCGTTCTAAGTTTGTGGATAAAACAACTTCTGATGTATGTTGATGTCAAATTTCAAAAGTGTGGATTACCTCATTTCGTATTATGATATTCTTGCATTCTAATATCATAAATCCAAATCCAAATGAGATTAATAGAATAATTTTAAATAAAATTCCTTATGAATATTTAAATTTGTAATGATACATGGTTATTGTAAATTTTGAAATTGGAAAAAGTTTGCCAAAGAGGAAGGGTCTAACCATAAATATAAAGCAATTTAATATGGTCTTGTTAGTCAAATAAAAGTGGAGAATTAGTATAGAAAGCAGGATTATGGAAGGAGGTATTAGAGTGGTTCATAGAGAAATATGAATGAAATTCAAGTGATCAAAAATTCTTTTGATAGTAGAGAGATCTATGTATAATGAGATCTATGTACAGTGTGTGGACATGATATCCAACCAAAATGGTTTGATAATAGAATGAGATGGAAATTAGGTGAGGGTAAATTAGTGAGGCTGTGGGAGGATAGTGGGCTGCGCTTGAACCATCAAAACAAAAGGGCAATTGCTTTCTCCACCTCCACATTTGCTTCTTGTACCTCATCAAAATAGCATAATGTCAAAAACACCCTTATTAGAATATTCAAAAGGAGAGTGGTGCAGTGGGTGATCTTAAGTGGTGTGGATGTTCTTCGATGGTGGTAGGTGTTTCAAAGAAAGCTTCTCCGACAGTGTCATCAAGAGTGGAAGATAAGTGGTTTCTGTTTTCACATTACGTAAGGAGTGCATAGTGAGTATAAGGTTGTTGCACTATTCGTATCTTGTAAAATGAGTTCCAAAAAATAAATTCTGGAATGGTGTGTGAAATGCCTTACAGAAAACGTTTTCCATAAAAAAAAATTGTATTATGGAAAACATTTTCCGGAAGAAGGGGTGTAAGGACTAGTGTTTACAAAAATCGTTTTTTGTATCTCCTTCTCTAAAAAACTTTTTTCATAATACAAAAAACATTTTCCATAATACAAAAGTCTCTTATGGAAAACGTTTTCCATGATACAAAAAGCTCTTGTAGAAAATGTTTTTCGTAATAGAAAAACCTCTTACGAAAAACATTTTCCATAATACAGAACCTTCTTACAAAAAATATTTTCCATAATACAAAAACCTCTTACGGAAAATATTTTTCATAATACAAAAAGCTCTTACGGAAAACATTTTTCGTAAAGCATTTCACACCCTCTACAACCCAGTTTCTTCCGAAAAACATTTTCCGGAATATCCTAACCTCTTTTGTCTCCATTAACAAGGGTATAAATGTCTATTCACATATTCTGATGGGGTGCAGGAAACAAATGTGAGGGTGTAGGAAGCAATTACCAAACAAAAGTTCTTTAAGTTATACCTAATTTCATAGTGTAAAGAAAGTTTAATGGAAAAGCTAGAGAATGAAATAATGATGCTTGGAAGTAAAACCTAAGTTAGAGAAGAAAAAGACTAATTTAGGAATCTGAAAAGGAATACTAATTGTTAGCACTAATTACACAAATACAGTGGAAAAGAAATAATAAAGATTCTTAGGTTTGACCAGACGAAGATATAGAGGTGTATATATTATAAGGTTGGGATATCAAGCACTGTATAATTCGGGTACTTGACAAAATGAGCACTGCTTTGACTATTATGGAGTCTAAAAGTACAATCATTAGCATAATTTCTCACATGGAGAATACTATTGAACAAATTGTCCACTATGAAGAATTTGGTTCGAAGAGGGATACCATTAACTAGTTTACTATGTCCTATTTGCACAACTCAGACATAAACCATTGGTTACTTATTAATTTCAGTGTTGTACAAAAAGTTTGTTGGGACAAATGTGATATATGAGTGGGGTGATACTATTAGAAACAGTAACATAATCACTTTCAAAGTTTTCATATTATAAGAGTTAGCAAACATCAAAATAGATATGGTTGGTAGTGATATGGAAAATATAGAATTATTGAAATAAAATTGTCTTCAAAGAAGGGAGAATGGTCGTTGAAGAAATCTTTTTTTTTTTTTTGGCACAACTTAAAAGTTGAGTGTGGATGAATCATAAGATCACTAAAGTAAACTTCAGATATTATAATTGGTATTATTGTCCTCTACGTTGCCCCTAAGAGTTTATCTTAAAGGGTAGTTATAGAGTTGTTGTGAGTGAAGAATTAGACCATTGAACTATACTTAACACAGTTAAACTGAATTAAACACATATGAACTAACGTTGTGCGGAAAGCAAAGGTGGTTGGTTTTGTTTTGCAGGTACATAGCGGCAGACAACAAAAATGATCCAAATCACGACTCAAGGAGGAAATTGCAAACCTTATATTTCCAAGTACAATCATTAGTGCAAAGAGGCAGAACAGAGAGACAAGAAGTAGTGGGCACACCCAACACAGGCGCAATGATATGCAACATAAAACATAATTTAGGGTGTCATAGTGCAGTACTTTGTTCTGGAACAAGTTTGAGACTGGAATCATATGGTGAAAGTATTTCACGGGTATCTGGTAGATTGTGACAACTATAAAGTACGCCACATGAGTAATAATAGTTTACAACAATAATTGTACATGGGGCTACATAATTGCGACTGAGTATGGTAAATTGTAAATTTTGAACACAGGCCTAGGCAGAATGATAACTATTCTGTCAGGTCTTGAGAAAGTCAGAGTATTTTTCTGCACTCTGTCATGTTTCATTTAATTTAATATATTTATTATTGATAAAAAAATGTAAATTTTCAAATAAAAAATCTTCGAGTATCCAAAATGGAAGGTGCATGAAATAATTTTTGAAAAAAAGTTGGGATAAAACAAATATTCATATTAATGGTTATATGGTAATAAAAAAAAAGAGATAATAACAAAATACTGAAAAAGAAAAGGCAGAATTTTTCATTTACAATAGAGGTGTACCGTTACATAACAAACAACTTCTTCTAAGATATAAAACACATATAAATGTTGAATGATGCAAAGTTCATGACTTTGTGACAACAACGTTATATGAATCTACATTACAGGAAAATCATTAAATAGTGTGAGTCAAAAGCCATACAAAACATCTAAAACTCACATATATGTGTGGGCATATATTAGAAAAGAGACCCATGCTAAAGCTAAGAATGCTAAAGCTACACTGACACTTAATTAAATATAATAAAGTAAGTTTGGGCCAGACCACGCAGAAGTTACAAAAGTTTGTGAGGGCTAGACCCACGCTTACAATGCAATCATGAGGATAGTGTGGGATAAGCCCTCACACACCTAAATTATTAATATTTTATTAGGTGGGATAATTATTTTTTAAGAAATAATAATAATAATAATAGTAATATTCTAACAAATTTGATTAAAATAATAACAATTATTATATTAATAATAATATAATAATAAATTTTATAAATAAAGAAAATAATATTTAATAATATAATATTAATTATTAAGTGACAATAAGTGAATCAAGTTGGAGTTGCAAGTCACTACCATTAACTTTTTAAGTTATCAGGAAGACAAAATGAATAGACACTTTAACTATTACAATATTGTTAGAATATTACTATTATTATTATTATTATTACTTAGAAAATAATTATTATATTATTATTATTATCATTATTATCTCTAAATATTATTATTATTATTATTATTATTATTATTATTATTATTTTAATTTAATTTGTATGAATTGAATTATAATTATTGTTTCAATAATTATACTATCATTTAAATAAAATTTGTATGAATTTAATTAAAATTATTATTATTATTATTATTATTATTATTTAAATTAAATTCATATGAATTTAATTAAAATTATTATTCTTCTTATTATTATTATCATTATATTATTTTGTTTTAATTTAAAATAAATTTGTACTTTAATTTTTTGTTATGATTTTTGTTAATTATTATTATTAGTAGTATTATGTAATTATTATTATTAAGTTTTTGTTAATTGTTAACAAACATTTTAATTAAAGGATTATTGTGGAGAGAGAAATCATTTTAATTAATATTAATTAAAATATTATTGTAGAGAGAGAAATCATTTTAATTAATATTAATATCTTTAATTGAATTCACTAACATGTCACTTATGGTTTATCAGTCTGAAATTATATCTAGGAGAAAGAATTCATTAATTTGAAATCTTATCTAACTGGTAGAATTTGCCAATTTTAATAATTTTTTTTACTCATTTTGAATATTAACGTAAAAAAGTATACCAAAATGAGAAAAAATCCCACCAACTCAGTTAGATCAATAAAACTTTTTTCATGACTGTACTAAATTGATAAAAATTTTGTCAAGGTCTGCCGGTTTATTATGAAAGCTATGTTGAACCTCATCCACCAGCTGCAACAAATGACACTGAATTCAACTTGAATTAATATATGTCGTTGTCATTAGTTTCTAACAAAGAAATAACATGCCTAAATTTTAACAGCTTGTGTATTGAGAGAGTGTTCATTTAAATACTCTTGATGATATTCACACACTATTTTTTTTTTTAATACAGTTAACTCCTCTAAGCTTGAGAAGCATGCCTTAAAAGTTGAACATTCGTGCAACACTAATGTTGTTGAGAAACATTCGTCAGTGGAACAAGGCTCATTATTACTCCTAAAGTTATTTAGAATAAACGTGGGCACAAAGTATTCATTCCGTCATTGA
>Ga0099825_1007730_pt1 | contig 12984 bp, 6 predicted proteins | sample SiratroredBW_FD_76838 | JGI IMG/M metagenome (GOLD analysis project Ga0099825, IMG submission 76838) | Root nodule microbial communities of legume samples collected from California, USA - Siratro red BW | ecosystem: Host-associated > Plants > Roots > Nodule | place: USA: California | collected...
TAATATATATATATATATATATATATATATATATATATATATATATATATATATATATATATATATATATATATATATATATATATATATATATATTTACCGAATAATATTAAAAATTTAAGTGACCTTTACAAGAGGGGTTGAAAGTGCAACTGACTCCAAAAGGGAAATTTAAATCGTGAATTATAAGCAAATAAAAAACAAGGTGTAATGAAGTGTAGAGTAGAGAGTAGACAAACATTTATATTGGTTCACGCGATACCTAGGGATACGTCTAGTCCGCTCAAGCAAACTACTTAAGAGTTTTCACTAAAACAAGTTTTAACACCTCTCTAGGACAAGTATTCTACACCTCTGTAGGCATGAGTTTTAAAACCTCTCCAGGAACGAGTTTTAACACCTCTCTAAAGTAGTAGATATAATCTGTACGAGGCACAAATATCATTTTCACCCACAAACTTATATTGTTCTTGATTTCTTTTCTGTATATATCATTCGTGTGTCTTGTTCTTAATCTTCAAGGTCTTGATATAGACTTAGAAGGATGACAATTGAAGTTGTATCTGTTAGACACTTGGAATGGAAACTCCTGCACTAATGGATATTTCGCGCGTCTTCAATGTGTATTATTGATCATTAATCCATTTGAAAACTTTCCATTGTTACAAAAAAAAATTGAATGTTAAGACTTTATGCATTAATAATAATCTACATGAATCTTGTTCTGCTATTCATCTTTTCTATGCTAAAACGCTATATAAGGCAACTTCAACTTTGATATAATCTTCGTGTCTTTATAACATACTCGAACCTTTGAATTATTTCTTTATATGTAGAAAAATTGGTCTTTAAAGCTTTGACACATCTACACTTGAACATTCCATAAAATCATATGTTAATAATCTTGTTTGTTTTAGACGCTCTATATGGAAACTTTTTATTTGAGCATAATGCATATCTTCTAGTCTGGAAACAATTTAAACATGATTGATATAGATAATCTGCATTAAAATACTTGGGTCAACTAGGCTCAATCATCAAGTAAATGTATTGGTATAACTGAAACACAATATTTTGAATTTTAGAATTATATAACCTTTTCTATTTCAGAGATTCCACCATTGATCTATTTTTCAAAAACTTTCTAAGTCTATATAATTTTTGAAACGTTGAAAGTAATCAGAATTTTATCAATATTCATTTCATTTGAAGCAAATCATATTTATAAATAAGATCCAAAACATATTTTTGAAATGCATAAAATATCATAATAAAGATATGTTTTGTTTCACAAAAGCTTTCCAGAAAACTTTAATTGATACGCTCTATAATAAAACTTTGTTTAATATTATCAGACGACGTTCAAAAAATAATCAAGCAATTTTGGAAAGCACTTTTAGAACACTGAGATAGAGTTCAGGCACTCCCTAATACTTTAAATCATCTAACGTGTAGAAGACAAAGTATTCGTCTAATGTGTTCATGAACTTTAGATCATCTAAATGGTCTTGTCATTTGCAATCCTCGAACATGTTAAACCTTACGAGATCATCGAGCTAGTCTAGTATAATTAGATTATCCTGTGAGTCTAGCATATAAAGATCATCTAGAACTTTTTGCTGGATGATAATCTGTCAAGATCATCTGTTAAGGTGGTTTACAATCTATTTACAGTAAGATAGCCTGCCATGATCTTTATGTTGTAATCTTCTACTGTTTAACCCAGTGAGATCTACTTGACAAGTTTATTTTATGTGTGTATCCTGATGGTGTTGTCCGCTGCAATTTACTCTTGAAAACATCTATATCATCTAGTCTGTTGATTATTACATGATCGCCAATCAAATTAAAACCTTTGATTTTTGCACACAAGTGAACTTTGTTATATCCTTTAACTATTCCTATAGTGTTTGTTATGGAAGAAGGTCCAGGAAAGGTCTAGTTACAAGAGCCATGCCAAGACACAGAGGATTAAGAGCAGTTAGAAGCATGAGTGCAATTCAAAATGCTGACAAATTTGATTTTTTATGAACAATTGTAAAATTTGTAAACATAGATTAGATCATTTGATGTAAAATAAAAACTCTAGGAGCATTAGGGTTAGAGTGACACCTAGGGTTAGGGTTAGCATTAGTAAACCGCCTCCTTCTAAAAACATGCCACATGTCCACACGTCATTGGAGGAGTGAATAACATGTTAGGGTTAGGAGTTTTGCTCCACACGCTAAGGTTAGGGTATCTAGCGTGTGAAGCAACCTACGGTTAGGGTAGCTTACTTGACACACTAGATTAGTGAAGCTTCTCCTACAAGGTGTGAATTAGCTTGATTCATATAATGAAATGTTATAGACTTTTCAGCACTTGTGTTAAGCTCTCTTTGAGTTCTCTCCTTTGAGAAAGACTTAGAGAAAACCCTTGTAGCTAGCCTAACCTCTACCAAGAATCCCACTCCATCTAGTTCACCATTCCATGCAATCTTCTTTCGCAAGCCTCATCATCTCTCCATTGAATCACTCATAGCTCACAGAAATTTACCACCTCTTCATTGCTTCCGCGTCATTTCAAGAGCCTTCTCTGCATTCCAATTGGTGCTAAGCTTCTATAAAGTTCCTCTTCATCACATGGAGCTTATAGAAGCAAAGCATCAAGGAAGCTCTCCATCATTTTGTATCTAGAGCTATGGTCTTCAAGAGATAAGTTATTGATTTCTTTATTATTTTTTCAGTTGTTTCCGTGTTGTACATTGTTGTTTTCAATTTTCTTGAGTATTTCTACCATTCATTTGAGAGTTTGCTTGAGATTAATCGGTTCAAACATCTCCAATCTCCTTGAACCATCCACAAATCACATGTTTTAGGTGATCTAGAGTGTGTCGAAAGCTTGACATGTTATTTTAATCTTCATTCAAGTTTTTTATCGGGTTAAACTGTTGTTTTTGGTGCTTAGCTTTGTTTTATAATTCGTATACATGTTGTCAAGTCATGTGTAATTCTATAATGTCATCAATTTCTTACGTATGTGCTAGTAGTTTAGGTGTTTGATCAATTGTGAGAGAAAACTGTTGAACATCAAGTACTTGAGGAGAAGCCTAGTAGAAGTTGTTCCTTTGTGTTTAATTTTCATTCCAGAGTTCCAATACTTGCTATTAGATAATTACTGAGCTTCTAAGAGTGTAAAATTTCAATATATCTTGTTTTGTTCAAATTACTTGAATTCTTTAAGTTTCCATTCATTGCATAAAAATGTATGATAAAAGTTCATTGGATTTTGGAAACATTTTTGGAGTTGAATTACTGCATATTTTCACGTGAAATTTTTTGTATGACCACAACAAGATGTATATGAAGTACTGTTAAAAAGGCGCATTCTGAATAAAAAAGAAAAAAATGATAAATGTTAAAAGTCTGAATGCTGGTGTCTAAGAATTTCTGACAAAAATGAATTTTTCTCTCTGTAATTGATTTACTGCATCAGATCCAGTGACCGTCTTGGGGTCAAATTTTGTGTGGATTTAGTTTAACATGTCGAGAGTGTATGATAAATATTTGGTGATTTAATTCGCTCTAGATTGATTGCAATAAATTTCGGAGCCAGAACTGCCAGAAGCTTAGCGCATAGCATCAGAAGTTTTACAATTGACATAAAATGCTCTGTGTTCGAAATTTATCTGGAACGACTCCGTGATCTTTTTGACCTGAAATTTTGTATGCAACTTTAGTAACGTGCTTAGAGTTTGATATTAAACTTTGGTGTTCAGATACGTTATACATTGGTTGCAATAAATCAATCAAATGCAACTGCCAGAATTGGAAAACTCTAGTTTTATTTTCTGTTTTTAAATCTATTTTAGAGCCATTATTAGTTAATCCTTTAGTGTGTTGTATTTCTGTTTTGTGCCTTAATTTCTTGCTTGCCATTTCATTCATACTTTTTGTGTTTGTCATTTGATAATCCATTTAAGTTGTGCTCTTTCTTGTGCTTTACCATTTTATATTTTGTTACCTCATAGTGAACTAGAACATTGTACAAGAAAACTTGGAGTGAGTTCGTAACCAATGTGTTAAGGGTTGATTTGAGATCAGACTTGTAGAAGAGTTCACAAAGAAGAGTAAGAGCATGCTGCTGGAAATTGAGTGACAAATTTTCCATAACTAAGTGAAACACAATTTTCACAAACACTTGGAAGGCATAGTATAGGATTTAATTTTTAGCAAATTATATGATTGTATTTCTTTGAGTTGTAAGTTGCAAATACAATTTCATTAGTGGAATAGTAATTCGCATTAGATGGTGAATGTGTCTCAATGGTCCTTGGTGTCAACGAGCTTCATCTTTAGGGTCGACTAGCTAAATTCTTTAAGCTTTGTCATTTTATTTTCTTTACAAATTTTGCTTTTACTTCGACAAATCCAACACAACTAGATTTACTTTTGTAATCAACTTTTACTTAATTAGTGTGAGTCGCCTTCGTTTGCCAACTTAGAGAGCTCACTACAAGATAGACCTATGGAGTGCATTGGGATCAGGCTCTGACTAGGAAAGTCTTGGTACTTAAGTTGTCCTAGAGACGCACTTAACTTTCCTTAGAGTCTCCCCTGGTGTGCTAAACTTGATTTTTCTTAAAATAAGAACTTATTTTACAAGACTTAAGATGTCTAGACATTCTCTTCAACACAACGGAAATAAGTCTAGTGAAAATGCTTCAAATTTGAGGAAAATTTTGAATGAAATTTGGTCTCTGAAAATAAACACTAAGGTACAATTCGCCATTGTGGAGGAGGAACTAAAGACCTTAAGGAAGAAGGATCATAAACAAAAATAAAAAAATAAGTTCTTCTAAAAGTTTTCATTCTGAGGAGGAAGATGAGAAACAAGGGAAAAATAGTTTGAGAGTAGGATATTACTATCAACTTGATCCTCATATCTACCATGGAAAAGAGAGAAAATCTAAAGAAGTTAAGGTAGATTTGCCTCATTTTCATGGGAAATATGATGTAGATACATTCTTTGATTGGGAAATGAAGGTAGAGTAACTACTTGAATGTTATCATGTGAGTGAGGAGAGGAAAGTACTTTTGGCTACCCTTAGCTTCCAAGGCCATGCTATGCATTGGTCTTAGGTGGAATGATTTAAAAAGTGGTCTTAGGTGGAGACATGTTCCTTCTTATTACCATCGGGAATTAATGTACAAACTTTATAGGCTAATTCAAAGAAACATGAGCACAAAGGAGTTGGGATCAAGGAATGAGACTGTTACTGTGGCTAGATTCATGAGTGGTTTAAGTCTTGAGATAAGAGATAAGGTAGAACTTCTTCCCTATAAGGATTTTCATGACTTGGTCCAAATTTGTATAAAAATTGAACAACTAATATTGAGGAAAGGACCAGAAAGAAGTTCTTATCTTAATTCATATCCCAAGAAGGATCTTAAGAGGAAGGGAAAGTTTGTGAAAGAAAAACCAAAAGAAAACCCTTCTAAACTCATAGTTCAAGAAAGTTTCAAGAAAAAAGATGAAGACATAGCCTCAAACCGCACTAGTGATATTAAATGCTTTAAATGCTTGGGTTGGGTCATGTTAAGTCTCAATGTTCTCATATGAGGACTACATTAATAAAGGCCCAAGATGTGTACTGCAGTGAGGAAGAAATAAATAAGGAAAACACTAGTGAGGATTCTGAGTGTGAGGGTAGTGAGGATGCGTATGCCCATGTGGGGGAATTATTGATGATTAGGGAAACTCTCAACAATCAACCTAGCCCACAACCCGATTCATAGAGAGAGAATATTTTCCATACCCATTGTAAAATTTCTGAAAATGTATGTTCTCTAATCGATAACAGTGGGTCATGTTGTAACTGCTATAGTGCTAGGTTGGTTGAGAAACTGAACTTGGATGTGATTTCCCACCCTAAACCTTATAAATTGCATTGGATTTATGATGGGGGCATATAAATGTTAAAGAACAAGTTAGAGTCAAGCTCTTGGTAGGTAACTATGTTTATGTGATGTAATACCTATGGAGGCTTGTCATGTTTTATTGGGGAGGCCATGACAATTTGATAAGAAAGTTATCCATGATGGCCTCACCAACAAAATTACTTTCACTCATAAGCATAAAAGGGTTGTACTTCATCCTTTGACTCCTACACAGGTGTTAGAGGATCAAGTCCAAATGAAAAAAAAAATTAGACAGTGAAAAAATAGTCTAAAAATCTAAAATCTAGAACCTAAAGATAAGTCTAAGGTGTGGAAGCTTGATGTTCCTTCCCACGAGGTTACTCAGAAGGATAATATTGTATCTAAAAGTTCTATAAAACATGTTCTCCTTATTGAGTGACCTCCATACCTCTTGTTGTGTAAAGGAACACTCATGAGTACACCATCTGATAATTTTGAACTTAAGATAATTTTGTCTCCCCAAGTGAAAAACTTTTAAAAGAATTTGATGATGTTTTCTCTAGTGATGGTCCTACGGGATTGCCACCTTTTAGGGGAATAGAACATCAAATTGATTTTGTTACAGGTGTTAGTCTGCCCAACAGACCGACATACAGAACAAATCTAGAGAAGACTTCAAGCTCAAGAGTTATTAGATAAGGGTAGGGTGTAGAAGAGCCTCTGCCCATGTATCGTGCCTATTTTGTTGATGTCAGAAAAGGATGAAAAATAGAGGATGTGGTGGGACTGTCGAGGAGTTAACAACATAACTATTAAATACTTGCACCTGATTCTTAGACTTGATGATATGCTTGATGAATTACATGGGTCCATTTTGTTTTCCAAAACTGACTTGAAAAGTGGATATCAACAAATTCGTATCAAAGAGGGTGATGAGTGGAAGAATGCTTTCAAGACGAAGTTTGGACTATACGAATGGTTGGTGATGTCTTTTAGTCTCACTAATGTGCCTAGTACATCCATGAGGCTTATGAATCATGTTCTTAGGGATTGTATGGGTAATCTTGTTGTAGTTTACTTTGATGATATTCTAGTGTATAGTCATAGTGTAGAGTCTTGTATACATCATTTGAGGGATGTTTTGTTAGTTCTTAGGAACAATAAACTTTTTGCAAATGTAGATAAATGTACATGTTGTGTGGATAGTTTTGTCTTCCTAGGATTCATTGTGAATGAAAATGGGGTCTATGTTGATCCCACCAAAAATAAAAGCCATCCAAGAATGGCCAACTCCAAAGAATGTAAGAGAAGTTAGGAGCTTTCATAGCCTAGCTAGTTTTTATAGAAGATTTGTGACTAACATCTCTAGTCTAGCTTCACCTCTTAATGAGTTGGTGAAGAAAGATGTTACATTATATTGGGGAGAAAAACAAGAAAAAGCTTTCCAAATAATAAAGTTCTTACTCACCAATGCACCCATTTTAGCTTTTCCTGTCTTTTCTAAACATTTTGATGCATTGGGAGTGGGCATCAGCATTGTGTTATTACAGAGTGGGTATCCCATTGCTTATTTCAATGAAAAATTACATAGTGTCACTCTTAATCAACCCACCTATGACAAAGAACTTTATGCTTTGGTAAGGACCCTTCAAACTTGGGAGCACTACCTTGTGTCCCAAGAGTTCATCATTCATAGTGACCATGAGTCACTTAAGTATGTGAAGGGTCAACATAAATTAAACAAATGACATACAAAATTGATTGAATTTATAGAACAATTTCAATATGTAATCAAATACAAGAAGGGCCAAACAAATGTGGTTGTTGATGCATCGTCTCGTAGACATATGCTATTTTCCAAATTGGGAACCCAAATTCTTGGATTTGATCACATACTTGAGTTATATAGTCAAGATCCGAAATTCTCATCTATTTTTGCTCATTGTCAACAAAAAGCTCAACGAGGTTACTATGTAAATCAAAGGTATCTTTTTAAAGAACGAAAACTTTGTATACCCCTTGAATCACATAGAAAGCTCCTTGTAAAAGAAACACATGAAAGTGGTTTCATGGGGCATTTTTGGGTAGAAAAGACTATAAGCATGCTAAAGGAAAAATTGTTCTGGCCTCACATGAGATGAGACGTCTAAAGGTATTGTTATAAATGCATTGCTTGTTTGCAAGCTAAGTCACGACTTATGCCTCATGGGTTGTATACACCTTTACCAGTTACTTGTGCACCTTGGAAGGATATTAATATGGACTTTGTCCTTGGGTTGCCTAGAACCCGAAGGGGCTTTGATTCTATCTTTGTAGTAGTGGACCGGTTTAGTAAAATGACTCATTTTATTCCTGGCCATAAGATAGATGATGGAAGCAACATCTCCAAGCTCTTTCTAAGAGATGTAGTCAAACTTCATGGGTTGTCCAAAACCATAGTTTCAGATAGAGATCCAAAGTTCATTAGCCATTTCTGGAGAACACTTTGGAGACAACTAGGGACTAAGCTTAATTTTTCTACTTCATGTCATCCCCAAACGGATAGACAAACATAAGTTATCAATAGATCTTTATCAACTACACTTATGGCTATCTTTAAGGGAAACCACAAATCTTGGTATGAGTACATATCCCATATTCAGTTTGCTTACAACAGTCCACAAAACTACTCAACTTTCACCTTTTGAGGTTGTATATGGATTTAACCCGCTCACACCCAGGGATTTACTACCTTTGCCATGTCCACAAGATTTTATTAAATAAAGAAGGGGCATCAAGGGTTGATTTTATGAGAAAAATGCATGAGAAAGTTAAATTACAAATACAACAACAAAGTGAAAAGTGTGGTAAGCAAAACAATAAGGGGAAGAGGGAGGTAATTTTTTAGGAGGGTGATTGGGTTTGGCTCCATTTGAGAAAAGATAGATTTTCAAAATAAAGAAAGTCAAAACTTAACACTCATGGTAATGGACCCCTCCAAATCCTCAAAAAGATCAATAATAATGCTTACCAGTTAGATTTGTCTGATGATTATAGAGTACATACTACCTTTAATGTTATTGACTTAACTCCTTTTACAAGTGGTACTGATGATGAGGCAGATAATTCAAATTTCAGGACAAATCCTCTTCAAGAGAGAGGGGATGATGAAGAAGGTCTAGGTAAGGTCTAATTACAAGAGCCATGGCAAGACACATATTGGATCAAGAGGAGTCAGAAGCAATAGTGCAATTCAAAATGTTGACAAATTTGATTCCTTATGAACAATTGTAAAATTTGTAAACATAGATTAGATCATTTGATGTAAAATAAAAACCCTAGGCGCATTAGGGTTAGGATTAACATTAGTCGAGAGCCTCCTTCTAGAAACATGTCACATGACATTAGAGGAGTGAATCAGACGGGATAGGAGTATTGCTCCACACGCTAGGGTTAGGGTTAGGATATCTAGCGTGTGAAGCAAGCTAGGGTTAGGGTAGCTTACTTGAGATGCTAGGTTAGTAAAGCTTCTCCTACAAGCTTCTTCTTATACTCTTCTTTTATAAATAGATGTGTAAGCAATGTGTAAATTATCTTGATTTATATAATGAAATGCTGCCAAATTTTAGCACTTGTGTTAAGCTCTTCTTTAAGTTCTCTCCTTTGAGAAAGAGTTAGAGAAACCCTTGGTGGTTCTACTCGACCTAGTTCACCATTCAATGCAGTTTTCTTTTGCAAGCCTCGTCATCTCTCCATTGCATCACACATAGCTCATGGAAATTCACCACTTCTTCATTGCTTCCGCATCATTTCAAGAGCCTCCTCTCCATTCCAATCGGTGCAAAGCTTCTATAAAGTTTCTCTTCATCACACGGAGCTTATTAATGCAAAGCATCAAGGATGCTCTCTATCAGTTTGTTATTATCAAAACTCGTAGACTCTCATATCATGAGATTGTCTAAAGGGTATTGGGTCATCCAACTAATTTTGGACCATCTAGTGTCCAAACAGTGATAACCTTATTTATAGTAGCATGAGTTGTGAAAAAAGAGGAAAAAATTCAAATAATTTTGTCATGTGCAACCCTTAAAAATCTACACATATTATGGATCTAGGCCATGTGCCTTTATCTTGCTTTCTTTTCACATTAAACACATGCTATATATGAAAAAAGCATTCCATGCATCTTTATGTATATAAATTTTCAAGTGCTTCTCATAGCCTTGGAATGAAGCCAAATCCAAAGGAAGGTATAGACAGGAAATTATACTAAACCTTACGGTTCGAATTGTAAGCTCAAAGAATGAAAAGAGTTGTTGAAGAAGTCCTTGATTTGTGTTATGCTCCTTGCAAGAGATAAATTCTTAGTTGAGAAACGAATGACCAAGTCCTTGACTTTGTGAAATGCTCCTTGTAACCTTTCTAGAAGGGGAAAGGTCCTTGGTCATGTGGTATTGGCCAATTTATGCTTGAATTAGGAGGTCTTTAGCAACATTGCTCAAGCAGGTTGAGCGAGGTGTCAAATAATGGTGATGGTAGTTGAGTTTGAGAAGGTGGTGATGTGAATTTTATTTGAGGTTAAACAGACGAAGGTTTTTCTATTTGAAATGTTAGGGTGGTTGTTTTATTTGGAGAGGTGGTATGAGTGGATGTAAAGATTGCTAAAGGCTTATGAACTGGAGCATGTTCAGGTGCCAAAAATAATTGTCATGTTAGTTATATTCTCTAATTTTCACTTTATACTTGTTGAACATGACTTGAACCATGTCAAAAGTTAAAAATTGAGAATTGGGCTCAATTGTAGAGATTGACATTCGTGATAGTCCTTTGCTACTTCTTGAATTTGAAGAAGCAATAACAGATTTCATTTAGAGGGGCATGCAAGCGAAACAACATCTGCATCTGACTTGGCTTTGACTTCTTCAAAAGGCTTAGCTTTTTGTTTTTTCATCAACAAGTGCATTTCCTTAAACTTCAACATTAACTTTGGTGTCTGCCTCTCCTTAAAGACATTCAACTTCAAGATATTTGTCTTACTCTACTTTATGTCATGCAACTTCTACTTGATAAAGACAAGCCTTCTCAACCTTCTCTTGAAGGCAAGGGATGATCAAATTGGCTAAAGCATGTACTAGCTTGTAAAAATATTTTTCTAAGCTCTAAGGGCTTACTTTATACCATACAAAATTGTTAAGTTGAAAAACATGTTTCGGAAAAATTGTACCCTCAAACCCATTTGGTTGTTCTACATAGATGTCTTCCTTAATGTCGCCATTAAAGAATATACTCTTAACATCTATTTGATATAGTCTCATATTGCTATGAGTTGCATATGAGAGTATGATGCATATGACCTTGAGTCTTGCAATAGATGCATAAGTCTCTATGTAGTCTATGTCTTTTTGTTGTGAGAACTTTTTCGTACTAATTTGGTCTTGTTACTTACAATGCTACCTTGCTTATCTGACTTTTTTTAAAAGAGACATTTGACTCTTATAACTTTCTTATCCTTGGGCAACTCCACGAACTTTCAGGCATCATTCTTTTGGAATTGGTTATTTTTTTATTTTTATTTTTTACATTGTCCAGACACAATCCTGGTCATTATGTTATGCTCTATTAACGCCCACTTCTTTAATTTTCTTTAATTATTCTCTTTTACAATGGATTTATATGTAAGTAAGGGATGTTGCATCTATGTTATTCGGTATATAAAAATGTATCGAGAGTACTTCTTTATGAGATTTGGTTACCACATATACACCTTGTAAGCACTTACTTGTGGATCATGATATATACCTAGATTTGGTAGGAAGTCCAATATCATTTTCACTTGACATGTACTTCGAACAAAACTTAATAATATATTCTACAATCTATCTTTCAATAATGGAAGCTTTTGCATGTTATTGATTCTTTACATACCTTTCTAAAATTTTCATAAAATGTTCAATTAGGTACCTTCATCCAGGATAAACTAACCCATATAATATAATTTCTCTTATAAGATGAACAAGCAAGTGTATCATGGTGTAAAAAAATATGGAGAAAAAATATCTCCAATTGACATAAGATAACAATCATCTCTACTTTGAGTTCATCTAACTTTTGAGGTCAATAAATTTACTATAAATCTAATTGAAAGGTGATCACAATTGAGTCATAGCATATCTCAATTTTCTTTAGCAAGATTTAATGAATAACTAGATGTTAGTAATTATTGCATCAAGATGTAACAATCATGAGAATTCATATCAACAAGTTTAAGAATTTTTTTTCATAAATAAAAGACTCTTAACATTTCAAGAGTATTCTTGTTGTACCTTGAAACCTTTAACACATTGACAAAAACTTGTTCTCTCTTTCTTCAACAAAGTGTAACAAGTTACTGAAAAATATGTACAATTATGTATTTTCATTGGTGCCAATGCCTATTGTATATTAGTTTCAATAAAATCCATACAAGCACCTTTTGATGTCCACTAAAAGTCTTTCTCAATCTGCAATATGGGACAAACATTTTTATAAATCTTTAATATGGAGATAAGTTGTCTTCCTTCCATGTTCCAACTACTCAAATTATGTGTTTCCTTCACACACATGACATGTTGTAAGACCCTTGACACTATAATCCAACAAGTTCTCATTTGTAGGAGAGTCATTAATAGTGAAAAATAACATGACATGCATATGAAGGACTTGTTGGAAAACCAATCAAACACTTCAATCCCTTCATCCCACATCAATCTTAAATCTTTAATCAACACACTCTGATAAATGTCTATATCATTTGCTGCTTTTCTTGGACAGAGATCATCCAAGATAATATTATATTTGTTAGCACAAGTGAGTTGCTATGAAGATTTGATGAAGCCAATCAATTGAGAAGATTTTAGACCTGGTGATCTCACACTGATTATATGAATATTACTTAAAGATTTAAAGAATCGGTCTAGAACTTAGTGTGTGAGGCAAGTTTGACTCAATTCAGCATTATAAGCATTTTCAATAAAGGATAAGCTCTATGTTTTCAAATCTGATTTAACTAAGGTTTTGAAAAATCACTAAAATTAGATTATAAGTTTTGAATAACTGTTTTAACTAA
>Ga0099825_1007736_pt1 | contig 12977 bp, 6 predicted proteins | sample SiratroredBW_FD_76838 | JGI IMG/M metagenome (GOLD analysis project Ga0099825, IMG submission 76838) | Root nodule microbial communities of legume samples collected from California, USA - Siratro red BW | ecosystem: Host-associated > Plants > Roots > Nodule | place: USA: California | collected...
ACTATTTGCTTTTAACGGCAAGTTTGGTCCCTGTCTGATGTTAACGAGGGGTAAAAGTTTAACTTTTATGTATGTGTAAGGACTAGAGTTTACAATTTTCTAAGACAATTATAGACACCAAATGAATAGTTTAATAATGGTTAAATTATCCCTTTGCTTTTCTGGAGTGTTCAAGATCTATGTTCAAATGGGTATTGACAGAGTTCTTGTGTGGCAGAGAGAAGCTGAATTCTATGAACCTTTTACTTTACATGGCTCCAATGGCTGTGGTTTTCCTTCTGCCTGCAACACTTATAATGGAAGAGAATGTGGTTGGCATCACGTTGGCTCTTGCCAGAGATGACAACAAGATCATTTGGTATCTGCTGTTTAATTCGGCTCTTGCATATTTCGTCAACCTGACCAACTTTTTGGTCACGAAACATACCAGTGCTCTGACCCTTCAGGTAAGTCGGATAAATCTAATCGGCTTTCATTCCTCTCTTTTTTTTTTTTATGTACTTTTCACTCCAACAAAATGTCTGTTGTCTCATCTGTTGGTAGTTGGGACATCAGATTTTGGTGGTTGTCAAATGAGTTTGTTGTCAAATCACAGGATATGTATCACCTTATCTGCATTGTGTTGGTCACTTTTTTTGTTTTGTCTTAGTTCCTCTGCAATGCGATCAGTGGCTGAGTTATTTTGTTTGAGAATGGAATTCTTTGAAAACAAATTATATCAGGTCATGTGATATTTTTATATTGCCTAGTATTTTGCTTTTGCAATCTAGTTTCTCAAAATTCATAAATATTCAATTTTTCTAGTTTCTAGATTGTGTGGTTACCAGATATTTCATAAATAGTTATTGCAAACTTAATTGAGGGGATGCCTCTGAGAACTTTCTGCTGGATCCCTAAAGCTAGTGCTAGGCCAGTACATTCAAACATTGCAACTGATAGTTCACAAGTATTTGTAACAATTTATCAAGATGACTCGTGATCAGAACTTGCTGATGAGTAAATCATTTTCCAGTTGGAGCACGGTGACTGTTAAGACTGTATTAACATAATTTGTTCATATAACTTTGATCTTGTTTTGATACCTTCTGCAATGTTATCCCTGGTCACGTTAGCAATGAATTTGGGATGATTGATGCGTGCATTTGTGAAAACTACAAGTGAGTGTTTTGGGAATTTCTCATGGAAATGTACATTTAAAAAAAAAAATCTGTTTTTGGATTGATGAAATCTGTGATTCAAATGAGGATGTTTAGATGAAACCTGTGTGTTTTGTTAGGCTATCCTTGAAGTCTGATTTTGATCTTTGCTTGAGTGTTTCCTTTTTTTTGTGTTTAATTTCTGATGATTATTCTTAAATTGAATTCGATTCATAATCTAAGAGTTGGCCTCATACAGGTACTAGGAAATGCTAAAGGTGCTGTAGCAGTAGTAGTTTCAATTCTAATCTTCAGAAACCCAGTTTCGGTCACTGGAATGATGGGTTACTCACTCACAGTCTTTGGAGTTATACTCTATAGTGAAGCCAAAAAGCGAAGCAAGTGATACTAATACATCATCATTCATGTTCAGCCAGCATTGAACGGACAACCTTTAGTTATACTCCACAACATTTACTTTTCATTACTACACAGGCAACCTCGCCATTTCTGGAGGCAAATTTGTTTAGCATGCTAGTAATCTGAATTCAGAGTTTCCTGACTCTAATTAATACACATTTTTTACCCACACGCCAGGCCTCATTGTATTAGCAACGATGCAGAAATGGTCCACATTGCATTGGCAACGATGAAGATATGGTCCACAGAACAAAAGTTGCAATAATCGAGTACTTTTTGTCATTTATTATTGGAGGAAAAAGAGTTGTAAAATTGGATATCTACACTTAATATTGTTGAATACCATTTACATTCGTTTAATGATAGAATTCATATTTTTGCCCTTACAGATTCTTTAATATCATTTATGAGATAATTTGAACCAGAGAATAGTAACAAATGAATTCAAAGAATATAAACAGTCTTTACATATTAATTATTCATTCTCCGTGATGTTAATTGTTAATCAAGCATAATGTAATCTCTATACACACCTTGCATGCAACAGATGGTGAGTTCCATATTCCTTAACTCGCGTGCAGAATTTAGAAATGACCTTTTGTGTATTCATTTTGTCAAAGAACAAAGTTGCATAAATGCTGTCATCATTGTGGACCGAATATGGAACTCAACAAGTACAACTATTTTTTGTGTGTACATCTATTTCAATTCTTCAGATTATAGCCAATTATTTCAGTTCAGTGAGATAAGCTTCAAAAAGTGTAGTCCAAAGTTTCAATACATATAAAGGTACTCAGCAAAATAATAGTAGTATCATTGTCCATAGAACATCAAATGCATCCTACCTAGTAGCCAACCCGTTTTCAAAGGCTATTTAGTGTCCATCATTACATTGAATGAAAGGAATATTGAATAGAAAAATAATGGGTGTTGGAAAGGTGTGTGTGTTTAAAGAGTATCTATGCTTTTGCTTATTTTAGTTACATATTTGCATCCAATACCCAATTAAGCCAAGGGTTTTCTTACTCATGGGTTCCTCATATCACTTATATTGGACTGGTTACAAGTTTGATCATCCTAAGATTGATGGCTTCCTTTCTTGGACTGCCTGATGCTTACAGAATATTTTCTGACAGTCAAACCAGTAACACAGTCGAACTTAGAAATTAAGTTACAAATTTGATATCTTTAAAATAATAACTAATGAGAAAGTGAAAAAGTGTCTCTATATACACTCTAAAAAATGATAATAGTTACATGAAAAAATATTTAATAATTTATAGCATATGCTGTTAAAAATATAAATAATTCATAATTTTAAAAGATATGAACAAATACTGTTAAATTGTACATAATTACTTCCTTTTAGCACTTAAATTTTTATAATAAAATATAATTAAATAAAAAAGAACATACATATATATGTATATATTAAATAGAAAATCTTCTTATAGTGTTCCGTTAGTTTTGTTCTACCATATTTCTCTAAATTAGTGTCGTTGTGAATTTTATATTATAATTTTAAAACATTAATAAAGGTAAAATAGGAAAACAATTTAGAAATCTTATTGTATATTATTAAAGATTAATTAAGGGGTGAAATTCCACGCACTTCTGAAAAAAACTGCAGATTAGTTGTAAATTGGATTTCTACATTGTTTAACACTAATTATATTTGTTTATTAATATGATAAAATCCATATTTTTTACAATCGACCAGTTTCTTAGATATCGTGAAATTCTTTAATATAATTCCTGAAATATTTTGAAGTTGAAAATAGTTAAAAAATGAATTCAAAGAATATAAAACAAAACTAAACTTAGCATGTTTGTTATTCTGGCCCCCAAGATATCTACTATTCAATTACATCTACTATCTAATTACATGTACACGTATTAACTCAAATTGATAACATTGAAATAATCAGAAATGCGATCAACTTATCATTGAACGGGTACCGAACCCTGCTGAAGACAATCCTCTGAAGGCACAGTCTTAGTATTACTTCTTCCCCTTAATGACAGATTAAGAATGGTCAAATCTGGATCCAATCGATGCTTGTCCCAAGCCGCATTAAAATGCAAGTCTCTGCTTCTGGGTATACAGAAAGGACATGGACATGGACTAAATGGGAATGAATATATCACTCTACAAAGAAATTAATCAAAAAATAAAGCCTTACTCCTGAAGTAGGATCAGTATCTGACATATATTTGCTCTAATATCTTCCCGAGCTGTTCTCAATGCTGCCTCCTTATACACAACAGCAAGTTCGTCTACCAATCTGAAGTGAAAATGAAATTATGTGCTAGAAATGAATTATATTATCAAGGCACATATAGAATAGAAATTATGTTTATATCCATTGACTGATGGACCCAGGATTCTGCCACGTAAGTGGGAAACCAAGATAAATTTCAGTTATTTCAAAATGCTCCTAAAAATGGGGTAGGAAGAAAAGGACTGCTGATGTAGTCTAAATCTCTAGCATATCAATGGATGAGTTCCGTAAAATTACTTCTAAAGCAACCCTTCTCTAGAATTGGAGATCAAGAGGTTCACAGTTGAAAAATATGTCAAGAAACAGCATTCCATTCCTCGGTGGAATAAACATCAAACAGGAACATAAGTAAGTCATGGCCTCATCTTCTTGTAAACATCATAAAAAAGAAAGGGAACTTACAGATTTCACATCATAGCAAAGGAAAAAAATTAATCATGACATCAATTCAATAAAATGTTTACATCAGATCCTTACAGAATAATGTTTTGACTATGATAAGGATGAATACACACAAACAAGTAACGATATGCTCAAGTGCTACAGGAAGTTAATCCCTATTTGTCAAGTACATGAATGCCACACATGTCTGAAATAAATTTTAACTTACTTTGCAATAAATGGTGAGTTCCTTATCCACGTCAGTCTACAAATTATATATGTACATTTTAGAACCTGCAGAATGGGAATATATAAAAGAGTTAATCAGAAATTACTTTTTTTTCTTTTTTACCAAATACTAAAAGAACAAAGTAGCATTATATGTTCGGCAATGTCAACCATACAGGGAAAGGAAAGCCAAGGTCGAAACCTTTTCCAAGTTAAAACAATTCAACTATTCTGAATGTATATCTATATCAACAATGCTAGTTACAATCAATAATTTTGGTTCAGTAAGATAAACTTTTAAAAGTGTCGTCCAAAGTTTCAATACATATATAAAGGTACATACCGAAATAATAGTCTCATTGTCATCAGCGTGCATCCACTGAAAAAATAATGGGAAAATGCGCCTGAAGTGAGCTAAAAGGACAAGACCAACGCCATTAAATAATGATTCAGCAGATTTAAGCCATGCAATTCGACGTTCTTTGTTTCTGGGCTGGCGCTCCAAATGACTTATCATTTCATTTAGCATCCTTTCAAACCTATTCAAAATAAAGATATATTAAAATCGAGATGCAATATATGCTTCTAAAAGCCAAGAATTCAAGCAAAAGGAATTCCAAGACCTTAGAGATTGAGCAAACTTGCTGACTTATATCAGTATGGCCTATAGGGAAGTTATATAACCTTTTCCAAAATAAATAACATCCTCGCAAGTAGTAAATAAAAATTCTTCACTTGTCATACATAACAGTCAAAATCTGCCCCATTAAATATCCTTCACTCTCTACATGATGAGATTGAGATCACTTAACCAAACATAGTAAAGGTTTGTAAAAAGAATTAAAAAGTTTAAGCTCCCTTGATCCATTAAAGGGCAAAACTTCCTTTGCTATATAAACAGAGCTATGGAATTTGTTATTCCCTTGCAATTATGAAAAGCATCAATGCTAACGGATTATAATCAACAGGTACTACAAATATTCTATATTTCTAGAAGTGAAAACTATGTTTAAAGTACGTCTGTACAATAGTCAAGAACCAACTGCATAAAGATGGAGGGCATGGATAAGTAACATCCACTTTCCTGCTTATTCAGTTAGCTAATTATTTGAATGCCAGAATTCCCTACAGCATTTAACATGTGAAAATTTTTAAAAATTTCCCACGAAGCTATAACATGTACAATTGAAAGATAATAGAAAGGAAATGGATGAATATACCAAGGACTACGGGGATTATTTCTCTGAGTAAGAGTCACAAGAACTACCGACGCCTCAACCACAAGATGCCATATCTCGTCATCAGAAGCCGTGTTCTGGCAGCAGGCATCTAGAACAGCGTCCACATACCCACCAAGCTCAGCTGCATCCACATTTTTCCCAATATGTGCGAGGCTAATCATGCCCTGTCCCTGAAGTAACACAAGAGAGCAAAACTCACTCATCACAAACAGAACTATTTCAAGATTCACTAGATTATATTTGAACTTCCAATAGCAATTACAACACAACACATACCTTCACCACAGGGGACCAATGATCAACAGCAGTCAGTGCACAAGGAATCACCAATCCACACAATTTACCCAAATGAGGACAATCAACCTGTCATAAATCCAATTATTATCTTAATCTCTCAGAAGGCACAAATAACTGAACCAAACTTCAAGTTATCAGTAAATAATGCATGCATCCATAACATAAGTTCTTTCTACACACCATCCATCCAGTCACAACCTGATAATTGATTGAATTTTACAGTAACCAGTTAACTACTTTAAAAGGCGTGCCCAGAAATTTCTAGTTGGAAATGTAGAATTCATTTCATACTAAGAATACATAAAAGTTGAACTGGTAAATTATTATCTTCATTTTATTGTCATAACATACAATCAAAGTACTGAAACCCTAGTACCCAACCTGTGTAATAAACCATCTAAACTGAAAAGCAGCGAGAATGGCAAACCCAACAGGGACTCTTGCCGATGCCGCGGAGAACTCGTCGCTCTCATCGGACTTATCTATGGAGCTCTCCTGAATCCTCTCTTTCAAAAGTGGCAAAACCTCGGGCATCAGTTCCAGCACCAACCTCTTCTCCGGAGGAACAACGTCATCACGATTTCCGTCCCCGAGTTCGGCGAGATACAAGCAGGAGAGCTCGGAGAAGGACAAGGCGGCGAGGGAGGAGAGGTGGCCGGGAATCCATGAGAGAATGCCGGAATTGTCGAAAGCGGAAGAGCAAAGGACAGCGCATGCGAGAGCGAGGTCTATGACGGAGGCTGTAGGTAGGAGGAGGGGTTCGAGAAAGGCTTTGACGGAGACATTGGAGGATCGGTGTGGAGTGTAGGGGACGGTGGCCAGAGACTCCGATATTCGGGTCGATGAACGGAGAAGAAGGTCTCGGAGCGGGGAAGATGGTGGTACTTCCAGCATTTGGTACTGATTAGGGTTTTGGTTCCGCCGCTAACGGCAACACCACTGTTTTCTATAAAACGACATCGTAATAACCACTATATATTATGAATTAAGTAAAAAACCTAATAATTTCCTTAGTGTTCAATATTTTTTTCATTTAACACGTTAATTAAAAAGATTAAAAGGTAATAAATTTATAAATTAGACGGTCAAAAAATATAAGTTATTTTAAAATAAATTTTATTTTATTTTAGTAAAATATGCTTCTATTCACTTTTAAAAAAAGTAGTGAATATGAAAAATAAAATTCGAAATATTGAAAATATAATATTATACTTTGTTCAGGTAACTTTTCTTTATAAACACGTCTAATAACATAAATATAAAATATAAAAATTCAATTTAATATATAAATTAGAAAGTATCTTTTAGAAAAAACTTCTTATTTTATCAATTTTTACTTAAATGCATTATTAGTTATGAATTAGGTTAAATAAATTCATTCTATAGTTCAACTATATCATTTAAACTTATAAGAATGAGTACTAAAAGAAAAAATAAAAAAAATATATTTACTAATAGATATAAAAATATATTTTTTACTTATTTATTAACAATTAATGTACTTCTAATTCGTATTTCTTTTGCACTTTAGAAGAAAAAAATAGTAAAAAATTGGAAAGTTAAAAGTCTATGTATTCAAATTAAGATTAATATATAATATATTCAATAATTTTATGTGTTTACTAATTTGTTAAAATAATATATCGTAATATTATTTCAAATAATTGAAAGTATTATTAAAGCTAATAATAATAAAAAGTAAAATGAATTATAGAAATTAAAATTAAATATATGATACGATAAATTAGTTGAAAAATATTATATATACACACTCGCACTTGAATAATTAAGCTTATTCTAAAATCAAGTTTTATTTTATTTTAGGAAGATTCCACCATAATTAATTATTATTAAGACTATTTTACAAGGTTTTTTTATTTATTTTAAATCATCTTGCCATGACACATCATTATAAAGACTATCTTACCAGTTTTGTTTAATATTTCTGTTTGTAGTTCATTTTTTTATGTATAAAAAATAATTTAATTATTAAAATTCAATATTTTTATTATTCTTAAAATGATCATATCATATTAACATATTTCAGTATCAATGTCTTGTAAGATATAAATTTTAAAGTTTTGGAAAGCAAGCTGGAGATTCTCTAACAGTAATAATACGCTTACTTAATTAGAAATGTGTTGTTAGATTGTTGGATTTGACTTATCAAACTAAAACTGAAAATTACATCAGTTCAGTTTAACTTAAAATTTCTACATAATAATTTAATAATGAATGTCATAATTTAATTACATAATAATGTATGTCATAATCTAATCTAATCCTTCAATCTAATGGGTCAGGTTAAGATTGCCGTGTTTATTTTATAATTTACACTTAAATAAATTTAAGAAAGAGCAATATCATATTAAATAAGTTTAATTACTTTTGTCTATCATTCATTTGTGATGTCGTTCAAATTTTGACTGAAATCTTCATAAGTTCAAAATTTTTTAAGCCATTTTTAAAGGCTGCGCTAAATTTTCCTTATTTATTAATTTATTCAACTAATGGTCAATAAATGGACCAAACTTTTCGAGGGTTTCCTAATCAAATGGTCCAAAATTGCCTGTGTTTATATATATATATATATATATATATATATATATATATATATATATATGTGTGTGTGTGTGTGTGTGTATTTCCTTTGTAATTGAATCATAATTTTCCCCGAGCCAAATGAAACACATGCAAGGCCAAAAATCTGTCAGAATATTTATGCAGCTGATACGATAATGGCATCAGTTTGACTAAAAATGAAAACAATTGAACTATATATATGAAAAAGACGGAATCTTTTGGGTGAATCTTTCTAAAATAATCTCAAGTTAAGAATGTAAATGTAATTGAATTATAAGCTAACACTAGGTAGAGAATGCAATGAAGGCAATATCATCAAATTGGAATGAAATATCTGGCAAATCACGCACTCATTAGTCATTACGGAATGTCCATTGTATAAATAAAGCACACAAGATTTGCACGCCACGCATGTGTAAGTAAAAAAAAATCAGAAATGAAGTCGCGAGAGAACGATCAAAACAAAAAAAAGCCACACATACAAACACTTGCTTGATAGACCAAAATGTATTTGTTAAAGAAAAGGCAATAGAAGAAGGAGCCAACATTCAAGATTCTGGAACAGTGGCTGCTGCTGCTGCTGCCGCCGCCCGTTTGATTGATGCAGACTTTGTGAGATGATTATAGCTCCCTTTCTCCTTAAAAAGCTGGGAGAAATGGTGCTTGCAATACAGAATGCCCTCAAGGGCTGCATAATTCGATGGGGTTATGGGACAACCACCATGTGAACACTTGAAACATGATTTGTGATAGGCCTGCCCTTCCACCGTTACCTAAAAACAAAGAAAAAGATATGCATGTTTACTATGGCAACAAACCAAGATGAAGTTCTAATTCTGGTTAAGTCCAAAACTGCAGATTTATAATGATTAGACATACATTTCACTCATTCAAGCAATTATTGACAAATAAAGTCGGTAGATTTTTCAGTTTGGTAATATATACTTTCCACTTTCATTCCAGCGAGCTAGTTCTCTGAAATAAAAAAAATTCATTTTCCTTTTTTTATAAGTATTTAAGGATAAATTGGTTAAACAGGACCTAAATGGTCAATGGGACAGAAGTTTTCTAAGAGAGCTATCCCCAGTATGAATTTGAGTGGGTAGTAAAGGTCATGTATGTTTGATTCCCTTCTTAACTTTTGGCTTTAAAAAATAGTTTTCTAAAACAATGCCACACTACTCAACAATAAATTTCTCATTCTAAATCTATGAAGTTTCAAAAGTTTCCAAAACAACTGCCAATCTACTCTCCCCTCTTATTCACAAAAAATTAGAATAAACTGATACAAGAGATTGACATTACCACAAACACAAATTGCCAGGTATATGTGACTATCAGCATTGATTTCATTTATATGGAAATTTTATAATAATTATTTGTAGGTGGAGGGAGAAGCTGCAGAATTATTCACAAGCAAATGTCATTTAGCTTTCTTGACCTGTAGAATTATGAACTAAATCAGAATATATGTTTCATCATCTTAAGCACAGAAATAAAATATGAACGTTTATCTCCACACAATTATCTCCCATTACGATAAGGAAGCCATACAGAGTCTAGCCGTGGTCCAAAAAGAAAATGAAGTTCAAACTCCTCTTTTGCACAGGATATTTTTGAGGCGGTAACACACTTGATTTCACAGAACCAATATAAGAATCCTAACACTTGAACATCCATATGCCCAATTTGTAACAAAAATATTATGTAACTTTATAATGGATACTGAACATCGTCAAGTATTTTGTTTGAGAATCCTACCTTCTCCAATGGATAAGCAGTTTTCCCACATGTAGCACACTTTTCTTGTGTGCCAGAAAACATGCTCGCAGCTTTACTAGGTGACCTTGTCTGGAATAAACAAAATATGCCAATAGTTATTCAACAATACCAATTGCTGTAGACCTGTTTATCACAACGAAGTTAGAAAATTGCAAAATGAAGCACTTACCAGCTCAGGAGTGGTCTTATCAGCTAACTTTGCAGCTGTTCAAAATGAAAATGTGGTCAATTAAAGAGACATCTGATTCAAAAACCACACAAACAAAAAGAACAAGACATACGTGACTGGAAGTTCTTGCTGAAGGTGCCAGTCTCCTTGAAGAGCTGCTCATAGTGAGGTTTACAATAAAGAACACCTTCCATTGAGGAATAGTTGCTCAGCTGAAACAAAAACAGGCCATTAAATAATTTGTATGAAACTTTAAACTCAAATACACAAATGCTAACTCAATTAGTGTCCAACATTACTAAGGCCTGTTCAAATAAACTTTCCAAACACTCATAGGGAAAGAAATAAGAAGGTAAAACGAATTGAGTTTCTCTCATAAGTTAAAATCAATTGCAGCACTTCACTATTTATAGAAGTTTCATAAAAAAAACTGCTTCCTCCAGTTAAGGTGAATAAGTTGATTTTAGCTTATATATGTTCAACGCATTTTACTTTTTTTTTTTTTTCAACTATAAGTATTTATGGAAAAGTTTATTTCTTCATACCCGAAGTAAAAGGAGCAGATCTGTGTCATTACACGAATCGAGTGAAAATTTTCCACTCCAAAAATTCTCAGCTTCATCAAATTCTAAAAAAAGAATGCGGGTGGTGTCCCAATTCTTTTTCTGATCAAATCATAAACTCACACTATCCTTTTTTATCAACCAGCTAAAATTCTCGTCGAAATTTTACATGGATGCAAAACAGCGTCAAACAAAAGCAAGAATCTTTAGCAGAATTTAACAAAAAAAAATAAACAACAGTATTAATAAGCCATCAAATAAATAATGCAACTAACAAAAACATAATAACGCCAAAAAAAGGTACCTTTAATGTTCCTTTGCAGTGAGAGCACCTGAAGCAAGCTTTGTGATAAGCAGTGCCATCAGCAGAAAGCTGATCAACGGGATAAACCGTTTTCTCACAAGCCTTGCACTTTTGCTGGGTTCCGATAAAAGACATTGCTGTGGCTTTTAGATCTAAATTCACCACCAATTCCAAATTCACAAGGCACTGGATCGGCTTCAGTGACTACTTTTCGCGTTAGATTTGCCTATGACAATAAATTGAGCTACTCATGTCAACCAAAAGCATTAACAACAATGAGCACAAAATATTCCAGCAAACCCAAAAGAAAAAATCAAATTTTGAAAGCTTAAAAAGATCCCCATATGAATGAATCTGTCTGGTTTGGTTGAGAAAAATGAAATAGTATATATAAAGTTAACGCAGTCAAAGTGGGTATTTCATTTTCAGCTTACCTTGCGAAGAGAAAGTGGTGAATGGTGGATCGGTTGTGATCTGAAGCTTTGAACTGAAAAGTTGAAGATAAAGACAGAGTGAGAAATTTTGAGGGCGAGAGTGAATGAGAAGAAGAAGAAGAAGAAGAACAGAGGAAGTTGAGACACAACTCGGGAATATGAATGTCATTCAATATATATTGATTGAGAACAGATCATATCTTGGTCCTCATAATGAAAATCCATTCAGTAGAAAAATTTAATACATTTTTATTGCAAATAATAATACTCCTTCCCGTTGCTGTTTGTAATTAAAAAACAATTAATTCAGTTGGTAATAATAAATTTTTATTTTGAATTACCTTTATTGTCAGAATTTTCTAATTATTATTAATGTAAGTTGGTCTTTTTTTCGTTAACAATATCTTAAGTTCAAATATCCAATAAAAATAATATATTGGACTATGTCTGTGGGAAAAACATAATTTTTAATTTAATTGTTATAAATAAGATGAGAAAGAAAGATTAATAAATATTAGGAATCAGGATACAAATATCCTTGCTGTCTCCATTGACACTTTTTTATTTGTTTGGTAGAATCCACTAACGCTGTTTCTGTTTTTCTTTTTTCCCTTTTATTTTTCTGTCTCTGTGTCATGGTCCATCATGGCCAACAGCCAATCAGAGACCCTCAAAATTAGCAGACCTCAAACTTGTTTTCTTATTAATAATTAATAATTGATTCATCTTTTTCTTTTTTTTCTTTTTTCTAAAATGGTGTACTGTTTTTAAAGAAAACGCGGAAGTAAATTAAATTCCCGTGTCGAAATTTCAAAACATAATTAATATTTATTTTTGTTAGAAATGAAATTAATTAAATACGGGAATGATCACAATTCAAAACCTACATTTTATTTTAGTACAAAATTAGTATTAAGCACGAATTTTATATAACTTATAGGTGAAAATAAATATTAAAAAAACAAGGAGAAAGTAAATAAAAAAAAGGTTATTTTGTTTTAATAGTGAAATAAATAAGACAGAATTATTGAAGAAATGAAGCAAAACATGCAAAGAAAAAAGTTTAAATACGTGTTATATATATTTTTTTATCCCATTAAATGAAAGATAGAATTTCCACCCTTATTATAATAATAATAATAATAATAATAATAATA
>Ga0099825_1007737_pt1 | contig 12975 bp, 5 predicted proteins | sample SiratroredBW_FD_76838 | JGI IMG/M metagenome (GOLD analysis project Ga0099825, IMG submission 76838) | Root nodule microbial communities of legume samples collected from California, USA - Siratro red BW | ecosystem: Host-associated > Plants > Roots > Nodule | place: USA: California | collected...
AAAAAAAAAAAAAAAAAAATATTAAAATATATAAAAAAATTTTTTATATAAAAAAAAAAAAAAAAATATATATATATATATATATATATATATATATATATATATATATATATTATTTATGTATTACTAATTAAAAATATATAAAGTTTATATATTATTAAAAATATTTATTTTTCTTACACAATCTAAACTTATATTTAAAGATATAAGCTGTAACAATTTCGAAAATATGAAGGATATCTATATATATTGTTATTTCTGTTCCTATTTTTGTTTTTACAAATTATATATGTATAATAAAATAATAAACAAGGAGAATATATAGATCAGTCAAATTTTCACCTTTTGGTTATGATTTATTTATTTTTATCATCTTTTGGTTATCGTATCAATAATTTTGGTTATGATTTATTTATTTTTATCATCTTTTGGTTATCGTATCAATAAGTCTTTCGCTTTTGAATTATTTCTTTTTTTTGTATCATCTCATCGTCTCTCGATTATCGCATTTGTGAGTTTTTTTGGCTTTGGCTTGTTTCTTTCGTATCACCTCTTTACTGAAACAAAAAGGATCAATAGTAAGCTCAATTTTGCCTAACTCTTAATTATCTAAGTTAATATATAAATAAACTATTAATGATAATAATAGGATAAGTTTAATTTGTATTGATGGTTTAGTGATTTTTTTTAAATGTTGAGATTGAAGTTGAGATTGAGATTGAAAAGTGAGTGAATGCATGAGTAGAGATTTATATTGTGATGCGATATTGTTAAAAATGTTGATAAAGTTGGTTAAAGCCTAGGCATAGTATTTTCAGGAAAGAAAACACCTGTGTCTGGGTTAATTAGTGCTGATCAATAACGATTGATATCTTGACTGTACTAGTAATAAGAATCAAATAGATGATCATTACTAGGTGGTGACAATTGAAAGAGGTTTGAACTGGGTAACTGGAGCTTGAAACATAGTTGGTCAGAAAAGTCTTAGGAGACTAACACTGTCATCCATGATTGATGATTCATTTATGTGAAGTAGGCTGTGTGGATTCACAACGTGAAGATGTATCACATTTGCATATCTCAGGGTCTATTCAATGCACGAGTCTTCCAGAAGTAGAGTTAAGTCTGTAGTGTGTCAAGTGTCTTATATTGTGATGATAAATGTAAATGAATGAAATGCTTGAGCTTGAGTAGTGTTAATCTTTGTTCTTTAATGGAATGACTCAAAATTATTAAAAATTTGGTTAGCTTACCATTTGTTTTGTTGTACTTGTGTTTTGATATCTGTCTGCAATGATCGTGTGGTGTTACAAATGGATCTGTGGAGGATCACTTGGGATGAGTAGTATTATTAAGCATAAGTTAAATTTGAAAACAAGTTGAAAATGTTTTGTAATTATGTTTTAGTAGAATTCTGATGTAAAATTTTGTAATACTTTAATTTTTAAAGGATTACTATAAGTTGAAGAATCTTAATTAGGATTAGTAGAATATTTGATTTATCCACTTTATTTTTAGGATGTTACAACAAATCCCTTTTGTTTTATCTTTTTCAAAGAATTGAAATGGATGTCAAGTAAGAGAAAATTTACTTTTTCGATAACAAATTAATTGACTCTGTGTTATTAACATACTCAATATGTCTTCATCTTTTGGAATAATGATGGAGATTGAGTCTTTTAATATGATATTCGATTTACTTTATTTATGAAATTTTTATTCATTATTCTCTCTTTTTTCTCTGTTAAAGGTATAAAAATTCAAACATAAGAGACTTTTGAAGGATAAATTATAAAAAGTTTTATTATATGTATTTCATAATTTCATTATAGAAGCTATAATTTCTTGAGCAATTTAAGATTTTTTATGGGCTCTTCAAATTATTCTTTATTTAATATATTAAAATATATAACTTATTTATTTTGTTAATAGTTATTAGAAATACAATCAATTATTAAAATAATATTTTCCTTAATCTAAAAAGTATTTTACATATATATATATATATGTCTGCGTTAGATTAAAAAATAAAAATAAAGTATTCCTAAAGGTAAGTTGATTCCTGTTTTAGATAAACACAATTTATATTTGAATCCAAATGTCTTAGGGTGAGCTTTTGAGATGATAGTTAACTTGGTTGTGAATTTTAATCAATTCAAAACTAAATAGAAGTAAATGTTTAAGATTGCTTAAAACTTGAGTCTGAGTGAAGAATGACAGAACACGTACTCTGAATAAAAACCTATCCCACAACTAAAAAGAATAAACCCATGGCCATTACATTAGTACATATATGAAACATGATAAAATTATTAATACTTGTTATTTTCATTGAGAAATGAATCTACAAATTACTTGTAACAGTTTTAGATTCTACTAATAGGCATCCAAGAGTATGCATGCATGTCACACCAATACAAATTGTTGGAAAATTTTAATCAAGGTGCTGAAACAACAGTTTATCTCAGTCAGGTTAATTCAAGTCCCTTAAATATTTTCTATTTATTTTTTCATTTATTTATTTCTCATTACTAAAAAAAATTTAAAAATAAAAAAATTAACTTGTACAACCTTGTTTTACAGGTTTTCCCCACTTTTCTATTGTAATAAAGGTTGGTCATACCTTTTGAACCAGGTAAAAGTATTTTTCAACACACGTGCCCATTTTTGTGATAAGGAAATACTGTTTACTATATAGATGCTTTTTACTATACTTAAAAATGACGCACACACTTTTTAATTTCAGTAGCAACCATTTATTGATTAATCTTCCTGTCGTGGTTTGATTAACTACTATGCTATACATAATTAATTACGCTTTGCCAAATAAGTTAACTAATTAAGTATTTAACGAGTTCTATTAAAAAGTTATAAAAATGTCACAAATGAATTCAAATATAAGTCCTTCAAACTATTCTTAATAGTTAAAATTTTTATCTTTAATTCAATCAGTTACACGGAAAACCTCCCAACCATCCATAATGTAGAAAACATATGAAACTGAATTATAATAAATACAATGACAAAAGAAAAAAAAGAAAAAGAAAGTAATAATTATAGTCCCTCTCTCTAAATTCACTTTTTGAGATAATTTCATTTATTACTTTGTCCTTCACTTTTATGCAACAGTTAACATTGTATTGTCCCCTACCTTTGTCAAATAGTTCTTAGATTGCTTTGCCGATAGAAAATATGGATTGCACATTCCCCACCCTTTTATTAAGTTGCAATACACTCAAAACCAGCACGGATCTTTCCTTGTACCCAATCATCTCTTACTTTATCTCATTATTTTTTTTTTCAGACTTAACCAGAAGAAAGATAATAACCCTAAATCTTAATTATACTCATTTTCCCAATACATCTAGGTTATACAAGAGAATAATAATAAGTGTAATCATACATAATTCCAGGTTTGACATTTGACATTATGATTCTAAAAGTTAAGTATTTTTTCCCTTTATTTCTAAGGAACTTCCATTGGGGAAAGTGTCTACCTCTACCTCCCATATTCCTCACTCCTCTCATTGAAAATAAACCATAATAAAAGTTACTAAAAACTATGAGGTTTCAATGAAAAGACAAATTCTCAAACATTTCAACACTCCCCCTACAATTTCTCATCTTAAACCCTGATCCACCAAATCCAACTTCTCAAAATCCTTCTCCTAAATTCCTCTATCATAACACTTTCCTCCATATCTTTCCATGCTTCCCCTTCTCACCCTTTGCCACCTCCTTCTCTTCCATCATGGCCTTAAAAATCTCTCAAGCAATTCACATTCTTTTGTTGCTCTCCCTTCTATTGCTAGTTTTTCATGAGTATTACAATCTCAAGTCCAAGATCAACAAGAAGCACACCACACAACCAACTCACTCTTTACCATCATCTCATCACCTTTTAGTGCGCAGAAAATTTCTTGCAACCAAATTTGACTTCTCTCCTTTCTTTAAGCATCACCAATCGGGTGTTCCAGTGCACCCTGATCCTTCAGACACAGAGATTGATCCACGTTATGGGGTTGAGAAGCGTCGCGTGCCAACTGGTCCAAACCCATTACACCATTGATCATGGGTTGATTCTCAGTTCAACCACAAATGTTTTGCACAAGAAAAAAAATGGTTAGTAGTGGAAGCTTGATAATGATATAACCTCATTACCACTAAATATTTTTTGTTTTGTTTATTAACTTTCTTTTCTTCCCATTTTCCTTTCGTGGTCTATATTGGTACCAGAATTCGATCAAAATTGACCAACTTATTGTGTATAATATATCTATGATCATCTTCATATTGGCAGCATGAGATTGTACTTGTATATTAAGTTCATTTGTTTGAGTTACCGAAAGTGAATACTATCGATTTTGGAGTTTGCAGTGCATTTGATTTTTTGTTATTACCATGGTTTGGTGATTTCTTGAACGTAAAGATTCATGAAAGTTATAATAAAAAGGGAAACTCGTGTTGAAACATGAGTAGCTGAGAAGGCACAACAAATACTGAAAAGATTTAGTTGGAGCAGAATAATGATATATAATAATATGCTGCGTTTGGTTAGAGTCAAAGTATGATTTCTCTCTGGGGAGTGAAGATTAATAAACACACTTTCTCATTGCAAGTGATCGTAACCCTGGTGGTTGTGGTTGAAAATATGAAATGTGAAAGGATTCATCGATCCACATGAGATTCAAATCTATCACCAGGCTCATTTTTTCTTGATATTCTCTTTTCCTCTCTACAAATAATTCAACACATAAAAGTTTGTCAACTCAGAAAATGACATGGCAAATTGATTTTTGTTATTAACTTATTTGCAAGTAACTTTTGCATATATAGTATATGGTCTGAAGCCACTGGATACAGAAAATACACTTTTCTTTTGTTTTTTCCCCCAAAGTTTTCTTCATTTACGCATTACAAGAAATTAATGTATCAGGGGAAGAATTCATCACTGCTACTAATCTCATAAGGTTTCAGTAATGAATTCTTAGAAATTATAAGTAGATTGTTTCGTCACTATTGTTATGTTTTTTTAGTTACTCAACCCAGAATTTATTCTTTTAAAATAATAACAAGAAGGGCATGCTTACAAAATATTTAAAACTACTATCTAATATTTTAAGTGAAATATTGGATTCAAGTATTCACTTTCTATTGTATTATTGATCTCATTTGATCCTTTTGAAAAAATTTAAAATCCCTTTTATAAAAAGTTATGTAAAATAATATAAAATTAAACTTAAAAATATAATAATTTAATTTATAACAATATGATGACAAAAGAATCAACCAAATTTTAATTAGATCGTTTGAATTGATTGAAAACAAATCATTACACATCAATTATTTATCTTCAAATCATTACACACCAAATTTTAAATTGGACGATTTCTATCACTCATTTTTTTCACTCAAGACTGTTTAAATTTATTTTAATAAAATATAAATCGTATTTGCATTTGAAATACACTAAGCATTATATACTAGGAAGTAACGATGATAGAAAAAAATTGTTTCCAATATGAATTTTATTTACTTGTTTTTTTTTTATCAAGGAAGTTATAGTTATAGAGAAAAAAATTGTCTTGCAAATTGTATTTATTATATTTTTTTTCTATTATTGTGATTTTCCATTTTTTGTCAAATAATACTTTATTCAAATTTACCTAAATCTAGTTAAGATTGGTTAATTATTATATTAATATAAAAAACCTCAAATTGAATAATCAAGAATGTTTGTATTAATTTAAAGGAGTGGTTATTTTTTATTAAAAATATGTATTTTCTTTTACATAATTCATAAAAAAAAATCAATTTTATTTTCTATTATACTTCTTCACGAGAGAAGGAGGACTAAAAAAATAGAATTAATATTTTAGAAATATTAATTACTCTCTCACATAATAAATATATAGAAATTGATATTAGAAATTTACTTTTAATAATTGTTAAGGTATGATAAGGGCTGTCTATAGAAATAATAATAATAATAATAATCTATGACTAAAAGAAATAATAGTGATGATCTCATTTGATTGTGTGTGTGAGGAGTTTGGAGATTTATAAATCTATGTTGGTACTGCATATACAAAGCAATGATGGGTTATGGTTCCTCAATTAACATTTAAAAGTACTTTATGTGTGTGTTTTTGTGAATGAGACAAGTAACTTCTTTGGTTCCTTGAGATGGAGGTGGGTGGATGTTGATGAACTTAGATATTGTGGATGTTCCTTTATTCTCTGCCTTGTCTCTCACCCTAACTCATGTCATTCTATCACTAGCTATCATCACAACAAGGACATTGAAATTGTTGATGCCATGGATGAAACCCCACATAATTGTGACCTTCTCTACTCCTACATGTTTCAACTGTTCATGGAGATTCACATGGATAGAGCACCAAGTGATGGTTCAATGGGACAAGGTCTTGAGTGAGGAGAACAGTGGATGAGTTCCTAAAGAGAGAACAAGATTAAAGGACTCGGGTTATCCATCTATAACATGTATTCTGTGTTTCCATGAACCAGATAAATTTCACTGTCAATCCATATATAGAACTGCTTCATCATAACATTCATTTCAAAAATGTGTAAAGGAGAACTTTCACTTTTTTAGAGTCAATAATAAACATATATATTTATTTATATGCACAAGTTGTACAACATTTTTGTATTATTTTGTACAACACTATGTGCCACAAAATTTAAATGCATATAAGCTGTGGTCAAACTTTGTTTTTGTAAGATTTTGACAATAAAGAAGTCCACCCACCTATACTTTAAGATTTTCATAAAATTAAATTTTAAATAATAGTATTTAAAATTTGTTTTAGAAGAATTGGAGTTCAAATATTGATTATTTTAAAAATTGCATTCTAAATATATATATTTAGAAGACATAATTTTATTTGTATGATGAGTTTTATTATTTAATTTTCTTTTCTAAAATTTTAAAAATAGTTATATTATTTAATTCATTAAAAAATAATTAGTTATAACTTTTAACTACTTCACGCATATTAAATCATTTTAACTCCCATTTTCTCTCATTTTAGAGAAATAAAATCCTTATGGAAAAAATATTTCTAATCAGAAGAGTTGAAAGTTAAATAATATTTAATATTTTCAATAGAAAATTTAAGACAATTTTTCATTTCTCTATAAATGTTTATATTTTATAAACCCTTAAACTAATTTTGAGAAAATTTGAAAGTTAATTTTTACATCAGAAAAATCAAAAAGTTAACAAACCGAAGAGTCATAAAACATTCTTATTTATTATAAATGCAGTTATTAAAATTTCGATGTATTAACAAGTTTAGGGGTACGTATTATACGAACAAATATTATTTTCAAAACTGCTTAAATACTGAGCTTAATTTTTTTATATATCTGTTAGGGTAAAAAAAATATTGTAATTAATAAATCATTATTGTTGACATAATTTATTAAATAATTGATATAAAGTCAATATAATGCAAAAAAGAAAAAGGTAAAATAAAAAACTTACTATTATATAATGGTTCACATTTCATCTAATACTCTTTTGACAATTGTATGATTACATTACCCAATTAATATAATATGTATATACTCAGAAAAAAAAAATGTAATGCATATATAGAGGCATAATTAGAATTAGATTTAGCAGGGTGAGAAGATTTCCTTATCATGATCTTTTTAAAGTGGTGCTTTGGGATGTTGATGTGCGTAATTCACTGATATGATGAGGGACAAGAAAAAGCTAACTCATACTTGATGTGCATAATGCCACCATATTCTAAACGTATACCTCACGCTTTTCATAAATTAAATACATACGCTTCAATATTTTTTTTTTTAAATACAAATTCAACACATGTAACCTAAAAACAAACTAAGATAGATGCTTTGTCATATGTTAACTTTTGTATTCAAAATAAAATATAAATATGATAAACATCATTATGGAATAATACCTTCTTAATTAAATTAACACCTCATAATTCGGGTGAAACATGTTTAAATAAATATAAAAATCTCAATTAAGTTTACACCTCGTAATTCGATTTAAACATGTTTAATTTAATATAGAAAAATACAAAAGATGATGAGACCAAACCTTGCAAGCCCAATCGAAAAATATGAAAACGGGTAACTCATATATATTCTTATAAAAGTTATTCCTAATACATTGCATAGCATCAAATAAAAAATGTATTTTTATCGGTCAAACTAAAGTTAGTTAATTCATTAACATATTTGTTTTTCATCATTATATATAGAAAGAAAAGAAAAGAGAGACACAAGTAGGACAGAACTGAAATAAAAAATATATGAATTAACTCTTAAAATTTATAATATAATTCCTTCAAATATAATGTATTAAATTATAATATTTCTAGATATTTAAATATTTTTATTATTTTCTAAAAATATTATAAGACGGATTATTTTATTTGTAAAAATATTTAAAAAATAAGGATTAATGTATCTCTTCTGACAGGAAGAGATAAGTGAAGAGATAGGCATATATTAGAAAAATCTCATGTAACTATTATAAAAGTTTAAAATAAATAAATAAAATTTACTTTACATAGGTGATGAAGGGCAGCGAATCCGGTACAGAGAAAAATTAGAGTAAGGGAAGAAGAAATACAAGAAGGAGGAAAAAAAAAAAAGAAAAACAGATTTTTAGGAATTTAAGAAAAGTAATATAATAAAATTCTACAATTGGTAAGACTGAGATATATATTATATTATCTTATTTATTTATTTATTTATTTTATAACTACTTTTATTTATTGTATTTCTAATCTCATTTGATTTATTTATTAATTTTATAATTATTTTTATTTAGCGAGGTATTTCTAATTTTATTTTGTTTATTTTTTTTAATTTTATAACTATTTGTGTTTAGTACACTGTAATCTTATTCTATTTATTTATTTGTCGATTTTATTTTGCTTATTTTATTATATTTATTAATTTTATAATTTATTTGTTCAATAAAATATTTCTAATTTCATCTTAATTATTTATTTCTTAATATTGTTATAACTATATTTGCTTCTTAAATGTCTCCAATATTGTTTTATAATTATATTTATTTAATAACTATCACTAACTGGTGGAGTATTTCTGACTTGTCCTATTTATAAATATTTATTGTTTTTTTAGTTGTAAATAAATATTTTTTTTCTCATAATTTTCTTCGTTTTATACTGTTATATACAAAATAATAAAAAATATATATATATATATATATATATATATATATATATATATATATATATATATATATAAACCCGTCATTTTTGTAATTCTTCGTTTAAGACATAGTAAACTAAAAGAATAGCAAAAAAAATAACAAAAAAATGATTATTTATGATTAACTAACATGATAAAAATACACAATTTTTATTAAACAAAAATATAATTAATAAATTGAACTAAAAACTAGATACATTTTATATTATCATTCAGAATCAATTTGTCATATAAAAAATTTATTTTAGTTTTATAATAGTTTTCTAAAAATAATATTTAGACTATTGTCTATTGATTGAAAAATATAAAAATTTTATTTAAAAAGTACTTGAATATTAAAATAAATAAATTAAATAATAAATATTAAATACATTGATAATATAATGATTTTTCTTATTTTTATTCAATCATAAATTATTATTTGTTGTAGTTTAATAACTTTTATTGTAATAAATATATTCTATATGAATTTGATTTGTTAACAATAGAACAGTTCAAATTTAATTAAAAAATAATAATAAATGGTACGTATATTAAATATGAAATAATATTAAATAATAATTTTTGAATAAGCTAGGTTCAAAATTGAAACTTTATAAAAATATAAATAAAGTAATAAAATTTTAATAATACATTTGTTAAATAAAGTTTTCTTATTTGGTGACTTCTATCATTTACATTTTGGTTTGACGTTACTTTGTCTTTGTAGCCAATAGATCAAGTTTTAAAGAAAAAGCAATACCTAAACACCTCAAATATAATAAACAATCTTTAATAGTTCTCGCTCAAAGGTTGATTTTCTCAAGGACAATATCCCCAAATACAATTTTTATAATATAAAACAAAATTCCGATAATTAAGAGAAAATGTCACAACTCATTTTCTTATTTTCTGATTTCTAATGTTTTTTTTGAATTTTTTTAATAATACTCTTGACATAATATATCCGTAACTTTCTTTGTGAACAATCTTTTAGATAATGTCATTTTCAAAATTTTCTTCACTGCTTTCCTATTTCTTATGAAAAAAAAAATCCACTGCTCTCATATTTATTATTAAAAAAAACTTTCTCAATATATTTTTTATTAAAAGAAATAGTTTGTCTCACATTAAGTAAAATTCGATAAAAAAAAAAAATGTATTAGCCCATTACTTTTATAGTTCTTTCTAAACACATTTTAATATTGACTTCTTACATAAATATTTAGTTTTTAACTCTTCTCCATAAGTTCAAAAGTAACAATAAATTCAAATTTTAATTAAATTTTCATTTTGATTTTTGACAATTTGGTATTGTTAACCTAATTCGTTAAAGAAAGAAAAATCATATAAAAAAATATAATTCAATTTCTAAATATTATAATTTAAAAGTAAAACAATTACTAACAGTGTGTTAAATTGTTCCATCACACCAATCTATTTTCGTACTTTTCTTTTTGTCCCTTACATCTTTAGCAAACAGTGGAATATACTAATTTTGTAATTTAGAGTGAAATACATAAATTTTAGAGTGTAATATACAAATTTTGTGTATAACGCAGAAAGTTAACCATTTGATAACTGGAAAAATCACTCCACCAATAATTTTATTTGAAATGAAGTTTTTTTTTACTGTTTACAAGTTTTTTTTTTTTCCTCTTCATGCTACCTCTAAATCTTTGTAAATTTTCTAAATACATCTCTTTTGACAAAAGAACTTCATAACATATTTTGGTAATTAAATTTAAAAATATATATTTAATTGAAAACGAAATCCTGAAACTTTAACTTTTTTTTTTTTTAATGTTGGCAAAAAAGTGCACAAATTGGACAAAGTCCTTATTTAAAAAAAAATCATGAATAACCAACCACATTGTTAAAAAAAAATTATTAGTACCTCAAGAATAAGAATAATGGTCAACATTTTAACTTTCATTTTTTTCATTTCATTCACATATAAATAAAAAAAATTATTATGAGATGACAATTTCATGTAACTAAATGGGAAAGAAGATTTATTATTATTAACATGAAACTAATATGAAGATGCTGTTAAAAATATAATAAGTAAAATACATGATATATCCATGGATTAATTTGTTCATGAACTTTTTAATACGGATCCACTCAAAACAGTTGACTGAAATTGAATTCAAGTGAATGTGAAAACTGTTATGGGAATTTGGTTTTTCGGGTTAGAAGTACTTTCAAACTTTTTTTTCATAATTTATTTAAATTTAAAACATGATTTTTTATTAGCAAATTTAAAGCATGTCAAAATAGTAGTTGAGATCTTAAATACATAATTACAAAATTTAATATTATTGTGTATATGTATTTTTGACTTGCCTTTTATTTCAATATATTTCGGAGACTTAAAATATTTTAGGAGACTTAAAATATTTTAGCATATTAATAGAAAAAAATATTGATGTAATGAAGAAATTGATGTACATTCTTTTGTCCTTAGAGATCTCAAATCATTCTTTTTTATCATCATTTTAATTGTTTATGTACAGAATAATTCATTATTGAACAATACTCATCTATAAAAGAACGTTAGTAAACATACAATTGAATCTTAATAAAAGTTATATAAAATTTATTCAAAATTGTATATTTATTCCTATCAATGATTCTGGAATAAAATCTCTACATAGAACTGAAGAAAGCGTAATAATATCTGTAATGTAATTCTTACATGTATATAAATTTCTTATCGTACAATTAGATCATCTATCTCTCTCTAATTTATTTATATATATATATATATATATATACATATATATATATATATAAATTAATACTCATTTTATATCTAATAAATAATAATAAAAATCTAAATTCTTTTTTTTAAAGGGTGACTTTATATTTATATAATATATATATATATATATATAAATTATATTATAAATACAAAATCTCTTTTCTATAAATAAAAGAAAAAGAAAAATTTAGATTTTTATTAATTATTTATTGAAGTGATAAAGTGAGTAGTAAATTTATACATCCGGCTTTTTTTTATACACCCTCATGTTTTAAACCTGCACATTCAAGTGGTGTTTATTCAAGTGGTGTTTAAAGGTGCAAATGGTCATAAGAAAAAATATTTTAGATTACACCATCAAAATATATATTAGAATTTAGAAATATCTTATAAATTGTTAATTTAGAAGGGATGTTAATTTATAGGATTGTCAAATGTCAGGATGCAAATTGAAGGAATATTTTTAACTTATTTTATCTCTTTTCTGTATTTTTTAAACGGTAAAAAATAAATAAAATTAAATGGAACATCTCACGGTGTTCCAATCTATTTACAAAATAAAAGATCAATGTACAAGATAATCAATGACAAGATAACAATACAAGACAAAACCAATATAGACTAAAAAAAAAAATACTTATCATAATTCTACACAATTTCCGAGTAAACTTAATTGATAATAAAAAATATCCCGTACTTAATAAAGACAATATAGACAAAAAATTATTTTAAAAATTAATATGTTAAGATAATAGTTATTTTAATTTATGCTACTAAAAATATTAATTAATTAATTAAAAATGTAAAAAAGTATTTACATAATCAAATGCTATATATATTTTCAAAGTTAATAGTATATTTTAGAAGTATGTTATAGCCAAATTTTTAAACTCAAAACAAGAATAAGTAAATAATCTCAAAAGGATTGTTTTCAAAAAAAAAAAAAAAGAATAAAATAGGTGATGAAATTTGTAAAGAAG
>Ga0099825_1007738_pt1 | contig 12975 bp, 2 predicted proteins | sample SiratroredBW_FD_76838 | JGI IMG/M metagenome (GOLD analysis project Ga0099825, IMG submission 76838) | Root nodule microbial communities of legume samples collected from California, USA - Siratro red BW | ecosystem: Host-associated > Plants > Roots > Nodule | place: USA: California | collected...
AAAAAAAAAAAAAAAAAAAAAAAAAAAAAAAAAAAAAAAAAAAAAAAAAAAAAAAAAAATAAAAAAATAAAAAAAAAAAAAAAAAAAAAAAAAAAAAAAAAAAGACTCAACATGGAATGGAAAATTGACAGTAATAAGACAAACTCTCTTACTCTAAATCAGTATTATAAGATTGTGTCTCAAACTGCAACTGCAACCAACCAAGATGACTTCTCTCTCTATCTTTCACTCACTCCCATTGCTTCAAAACCCTAACTTCACTCATCCCCGCTTCTCTAATTTCATCTATTTCCCTTTCAATTCCACGCCTTCTTTCGCACCACTCGCTCGCCGTAATTTCCTATGCAGAGCGTTCAGGGATTCCGGCGACGACATCAAAGCGGTCCTCAAGTCCGACGACAGCGGCGGTGGAGACGGCGGGGGAGATGGTGGGGGTGACCGGGACGCGGAGAAAAAAGAAGGGCCTTTGCCGGAGTGGTTGAATTTCACTTCCGATGACGCAAAAACGGTGCTTGCTGCTATCGCAATTTCCCTTGCGTTTCGCACCTTCGTGGCGGAGCCTAGGTACATTCCCTCGCTGTCCATGTACCCTACATTTGATGTTGGCGATCGAATTGTTGCTGAAAAGGTAGCACTTTTGGTCCTTTACCTTCTTCTAATTTCAAAAGGGTGTTCAATTGGTGAACTTGCTATTAGCTGTGTGTTTTCGATTAGGACTGAAACTTCGACGTTATTACAGCAAGGATAATGCTCTTTGGAGATACGTGTACTTGTAATTAATGATTAAAAAAATCAATTGTTTAAACTTGAAAGTGTAGTTAAACTCAAAGTTTGTCAACATGTATTTGATCTTTATCACAATCTCAAATTTAATTTTTTAAACGACGAATGCAAGTACACTTTATCCTCTGAAATTGTACTCTTCTCACTTTAGAAGAGTCGGTTTAGTTGAAACATGATGAGACTGGCTCAATGCTGAAACTAACTACACCAATGAAAAGGAAAAAAGAGTCCAGACAACATCTTGTGTGTGTGTGAATATGGCTATTCCCTTGTAATGGATTTTCTAATCAGCATTTGATTAGACTTTCTGCTATGATTTATGGTGTGTCCGTATGTGAAGAGCTGAAGATTCATCTTCATCTGACAACTTCAGCTATTTGTTGGAATATTATAAGAATTTGGTGTTTTTCTACAATGTGTGGGGAGTCTGTAAGGCACTGGAAACATAGGAGTTGAGGTTTTTACTTTCTTTTTAAGACACTACTTTTCAAACCATTAACTGATTTTTTTCGTGAAATGTTCAAGTGTCTTATCTTTGTGGGTGCTAGTGATTGAAACGTTGTTTCTCTGAAATTTTTTGTAAAGTTTTTAACTATGTAAAGCATGGATCTAAACATTTCTTGCTCTGAGACATATACAAGGTTATATGGATTATGGTAGACTTTTGTACTTAATTGGTAAATTAGTTTCTTTCTGTTTTGCTTAAACAGATTATTTACCGACATAGAAATTTGCAGATAATAGTTTCATTTTTTACTTTTGTGCTCTTACATATTTGCTCTGATGAGATGTGTTTAATTTTGAATTTGACTACTTCATAAAATATATATGCACCAGTAGGCTTGAATACTTGTGAGGCAAAGTGTAACATTTAGCTATGCACTTTAAATAGATTTTAACATCAACGTTCAACTAGACTTACTTTCCGTCATGATGCATCTCCATTGTTAAGATACATCTTCATTGTTTCAGGTTTCTTACTATTTTAGAAAGCCGTGTAGAAGTGACATAGTGATCTTTAAAAGCCCTCCGGTGCTTCAAGAAGTTGGATATAGTGATGACGATGTTTTCATAAAGCGTGTGGTTGCAAAGGAAGGTGATATAGTGGAGGTAAGATCTTTTGAGAAGAGCACTGATAGTCTTATTTTGTGATGATATTGTCTTTTGAGGATGTTACGTTCATAGTTATGTTATCTTTTGTTTGTCCATACCTTCACTTTTCCACTTGGTTAGTTGGATAGTGGCTACTGATTGTTACATGTAATTGGAACTTCAAAGTCTGCATGAATAGCATTTAGTAGTCATTTATAATTTAAGCTAGATTAATGGGGTGTTTGATTCAGCAGCTTAGTCTGAAATGTGAGCATTTTGAATTATTTGCAGGTCCGTAAAGGGCATCTTGTAGTTAATGGGGTTGAGAGGAATGAAGACTACATTCTTGAACCACCTGTATATGAGATGAAACCCACAGTAAGTTCTATATATTAATGTTCTGGCTCTGTTTTCTTCCTCTCCTCTATTGATCCTGAACTACATAATTTATTTGGTTTTGCAGCGAGTACCAGAGAACTACGTGTTTGTGATGGGAGACAACCGCAATAACAGCTATGATTCGCATGTGTGGTAATGATGTTTTTTAAGTATCCTATCATTCATTCATTCTCTTTACTATTATTTCCATATTTGCTAATTATGTTGTGAATGGAATGTGATTTTGTTAGGGGTCCTCTGCCATCGAAGAACATCATAGGCAGATCAGTATTTCGGTATTGGCCACCAAATAGAATTGCTGGCACAGTTTCTAAGGATAGTTGCAGTGTTGAAACCACGCAGGAGAGTACAGAGACTGCCGTACCTTCTCAATGACCACACTTGCCATCCGTTAGTGTGGATTGTGTAAACTTTGCCAATTTTTTGTATTGTTAGTCTTAATCTTAGAAAAGAAATAGGACGTTTGATGAGATGGAAAAACATTTATGTAAATGCTCATAATTTAGATGCAAACAATTTATTTAAACATAGTGGATCACAATCTTAACAAACAAGCTTTCTAGGAATTTACTTTTCCTTTAGAGGACGATCGATTTTGTATTACATTATAAAATGGCTTTGAGGAATGATTGATTCTTTTGAAAGAAAGGCATCCGGTGTTTAATATATGATTGTTATCAAGTAAAATTTATAAAGCTTGTTTAGGATTTTAAAGTAATAGAATGTAGACAGGGAGAGACAATTTAGGACAATTAATGTGATCCCTTGATACACTTTTTGGTAGTTGCAAGAGGTAAGAAAGGGAGAGACAATTTAGGACAATTAAACTAAACAAGTAATACCTCATAAAATAAACACTCAAAGGCTTTTAAATCACTAAATTTGACCATATGCAACATAATTTCATTGTCCGATTTTCAAAAAGATCCAAAATTATGACATTCTTGTGTTTCTCCAAAGAAAGTGAAAAAAAACACCTTCAAAGCTTAATCAGCCATAACTTCCACACTTCTACCTTCTCATTTTAAATCACCCACTTATCCATAATTCACCTAATTTGTTATATGCAACAAAATTACTTTTGTCCGATTTTCGCGAAGATAAAAAAACACAATCCAGAACCACCTCTATCTTTAACATAATTTTCACAATTTTACTCCAATAATTCCTAGAAAGATGTTAACCTCAATCCTAAACCTCAAAAATTTCCCTAAGCTAGCCCGGAAGAAACAACCCATAAAGCATAATTATAAATCCTTTCTTGAATCTTGATTACTTTGCAAACAAATTGTCTGTTTAAATAAGATAGACCTTAGTGATGGTTAACCAATGATTAAGACATTAACTAAAACCAGGAATAATATTTATAAAGAAGCAAGATAAACTTAAATTAAACGCTAACAAAAAATGCAAAACAAAAATACTTGGAACAGTAAATATATCCAACTGCTTTAGAAGATGCAAAGAGAAGAGACAATATTAAAGGAGCTTAATTTTATTACAAAATACAAAGAATACAACGAACAAGACTACTTCCTACTACTTCTGGGTATGATTCATTTAAATCAAAGCCACATTCTAATATGTATATTACATTCCCTTCGCACACTTCATTCCTTTTTATTTTTTTGCCTAGGAATTTAAATTTGGCTTCGAGGATGTAGATTTCTGCATTTGTAAAATCATACTTTGTTTCTTAGTAGACTTGGAAATCGGTAATCTTGGATCTTGGCTTGTCTTAGACCCTCTAAATCAGACCATCCTTATGTAGATAAATTTAGAAGTTTACATTACCTGTTGATCAACAAAGTTTCCCATAGTAACCAACCACTTAATACATGTCTCCGCGACTTCGTTAATAAACTCAAAAAGGTTGTAAGACAAATTGAGTTCATGTTTCTTTTTTTCAAAATGCACCTCTACACCGTACAACCTTTCAATTTGAATTCCACCTGTAGTACTAATTGAAATTACTACTAAGCATTAACATAAGGCCAATCCCATAATCGATGAAATATCGAATTAAGGAAATTTAAAATATATATAATCGACACTTCTATAATATAACCACATAAATAACATCCAACTTATTTGATTAAAAAAATTTACAATAATATAAACAATTTACAACTCTCTAAAATTCCAAATACTAAGAATTCAATTGAATGAATTTCAACGGTCACTAAGTTCAACTACTATTATTTATAGATCAACATTTATTACAATTTGGCGTGGATTTTAATGTCCGTGTCCACCACTTCTCTTAAGCTTATCTTATAATGTCACAACAAAATCAAACTTTTTAAATGGTTATATGATTAATGATACAAAATTAATGTAAGTGGCTCCGTTCTCTATTTGAAGATCCCACAAATGTAGAATCATGCTTCAGAGCAAAAATGGACGCAAATATTTTATTAACAATTTTATAGATTTCTATTACATTCACAAAATGGCCTCAAGACTGAAAATAATCCGCACAAAAAATTAGAGACTTTAAAAAACACTAAGTTTTGAATAAGACGAGGTAGCACAAGTTGACGAAAGCTGCGAATGCTTTGAGAACCTTAAATATTAGGCATTAATATCTGTAGTCGTTCGGATCATCCTATCATTCATTCAACCCTTACTCACTGATTATAGTTTAAAAAGTAATTTGATAGATATTTTATAAGAAATTATTAGGCATTTTAGCTGAACTGAAAAAAAAAAATATAGACAGTACATCCAAACTCTCAGACATCCAAGGAAGGATAAAAGCAGCATTAGCTCTCAAGCCCGGCGAAGGCGAAAGCTCTTAGGCGGCCACTGCGAATGTTTAGAGAAACAAGCCTTTGGATTTATCATCATCGAGTTGTTGAAGAACACCCAATAGTACTGAACAACAATCCACACTGGACATTACAATTTCAATAAAAGATATAAGAAAACTAAATAAAGTAGCATATCTACTATAAATAAAAAAATCTCAGACATCCAAGGAAGGATAAAAGCAGCACAAGCTCTCAAGCCCGGCGAAGGCGAAAGCTCTCAGGCGGCCACTGAATGTTTAGAGAAACAAGCCTTCGAATTTGTCATCATCGAATCAAAAGAAAAATGCAGAACTACGTTTTCCCGGAAACAAATCATTGCATATAAGCATTAATCAATTAATAACAATAATTACATAAAACAGCAATATAATTGATGTCTCAGACATCCAAGGAAGGATAAATGCAGCATTAGCTCTCAAGCCTGGCGAAGGCGAAAGCTCTTAGGCGGCCACTGCGAATGTTTAGAGAAACAAGCCTTGAATGGTATCATCACAGACGATTTATTGCTCAACAACAAAAACGAAAATGGAAAACATAATAAAATTTACAGTACACGAATTTTACCATTATAGATTGAATATTCCATCCTATAATGATCAGCTAAACACAAAAAAACAGAGCTGACAAAGTGAAAAGGATGGATGAATGTTAGGGACATGTTCATCCCTAAAGCACTCGGAGGCACTGCTAAAGGGGCAGACGTAAAGTCCCATAAATTCAAGCAATGCAACCTCAATAATAACATGCCAAAAAATCATTCCAAAAACAGAATAATTGAAAAGCAAAACAATGAAAATAACTAAGAACTAAAAATCTAAGATTTGTCGTCAAATATGATCATTGAAAAGGTCATCAGATAGGAGCGAAAGACTAAAACTAAATATAATCACAGATAAATCATCTGAACTATGCTTATGATCATCATATGACCCTTCCAATTTAATTATAACACAGTAACTCAATCCGGAGAAAAAACGGTAACATTGACAAATTTTACAACAATTAACTACACAAACAAAAATGCAAATAAAAAAACAACAGGAAAATGAAAGCCTCAGAAGGAAGGCAGTAGTGGTTGCGTAATCATGAAAGATCATACATTACGTTTCACCAATTCATTCATCATTGGCAAATCAAAACAGAGAACACACTACTCAAGCTTCATAAACAAACATCTCACTACAAAATCACAAGCCAGACTAAGCCAAATAAAAACACTAACACTCAGAAAGAGAAACATTGATAGAAAAAATTGATAGTTGGCCTCATAGAGAAGATTAGTTTGATCCACACGGAGTAGTTCAGACATATGCTTGTCTATTATTTTTGATTTAATCATAGGCCGATCAAAGAGTATGAATCGTGTTATATCCCACGATACCTAATATCAAGAACACTAGAAAAAACATAGACAAGAACGCTAATAGATTGAAAATTGAAAGGGGGAAAAGATGTAGAAAGAAGGGACTCAGAATATGGGTGGTGATATAACAGGATGGTCGGCAAGGCCGATTAGGCCAATTACGACGAACGAGACCTAATCACAGAATCGTCATAGTCCACTTCGATTTGATTTCAAAGAACACCACATCAACAATCTAGCATAACAATCAGAAATCAAAAAGGAAGAAAGCAGATGAAAACAAAAAATTGTTCTTGGAAATTGAAAGTGCAATGAAACCCTAGCCTCTTGAAGAGCATAGAGTGACGGTGGATAGAGAGTGCTTATAAAGAGGAGAGGGGGGAATTGAGAGCTAGGGTTTTGGGTGAGTATGCGATGTCTCTAGAATGTGCGGAGGATGCGCTCTCCTTAACCTGCGCCGCAAGATCATAAACTAACCAAATTACTCGGGATGTTAAATTAAACATTTTATCAAATATGTCAAAATAAATGGAGATTTAACTTTTTTTTTTTATTTCTGTATCCATCTGTTGGTTAAATAATTTTAATTACTAGTTATCTTATCTATAAAATTTATATATAATGAGAATTTATTCATATACAAATTATTATTTTTATTTTATCTTGACAATATTTTAAAATTATAATATAGAACTTACGATGAAAAAATTAAAATATAAAGAAATATAAAAAGGAAACACAAAATAAACTAATACATAAAAAATATCATCACCTAAATTAAAAAATTAAATGTGTGTATATATATATATTTATATATTGTATATTATAATGAAATTATTTTACAAAAAGATGTTTAATTATATAAAATGAAATATTCGAAATACTTATAATTTAGTTTTATTTAAAGATATGAACAGTTACTTATAGTTTAATTTCTTGAAATTTATATCTTTATGGTGAATTTTATATGATATCTTAAAAATATTATAAAGGATAAAATAAGAAAATGTATAAGTGATGCACATATAGAGGGGAAGAAAACTCGGTTGTAATTTAAATATAATATTTTAAATTAAAATTAGATGTACTAAGTAAAATATAATAGAATTAGACGTATTCAAAATAGGATAGCTCAGAGCGTATATACTATACAGACAGTAACATTTCTTTTACTTATGTAAATGAAAAGTTTATATCACTTAATTAGATATTCTTGAACATATATAATTTAAATGGTAGATGATAAATTATTCCATAATATATAAGGTATTGTCTCGATGTTTAAAAGAATATATTTGATATTTATTATGAAATATTTTCATTTAAAAAATAATAATTCGTTACATATTACTAATCCAATTATTTAATAATTTCCTACTTAATACAGATAGTCAATCTAAACTTTAGAAAAACGATCTAAGATCCCAAAACAAACTATTAATCACAACATTATTTAAACCTTTAAATATAAAGGGCCAGTGGGACACACAATGTGTAAACTACAGGAAAAGTTGCACCCACGTAACTCAACTTTATATATGAGAAATCGAGTTTGAATTTTCTGATAATTTTTTAAAGTGAGTTCTTATACCTGAATTCCCATTAGGTTAAATAGATTTTACTCTTATAATTTATGGATTACTCGTAATTCACATTATTGAGTTCAATTCAACTCAAAATATATATATTTTTTTTCCTTCTCCTGTTTAATGGATGGAGTAAATTGTTGTTATGCAAAGAGATGGTAACAAATATTAATGTAATTTTATATGTAAGATTAAAAAAAAATTAACTCCAAACATTATTTGAATTTTGATATTGATAAGGAATTTGTAAATATTTATGTGTAATTTTCTTCTTAAAATGTCCTTTTAATTCTGACCTTTGGACAAAAAATTTTCATGCAAAGTATAGTATAACATCTATATGTTTCGTCATGGTAAAATTAATTATCAATTATATATATGACATATTAATTATTACAATGAACAATCAAGGCAACCTAGCTCTTAAATAATTTTTTTAACCAGATACATCTTTCACCCTTTTTCAAACATATTATAATTTGCTTTGTAGTAGATAAAGTCACCACTGATTGCAATTTGAGTTCTCAACAAACTACAGTTCCAAACAATATAAAAACATATCCAAAAACAGTGACTTTTGAGTATCAACTTTTCTTGCATAATCATTATCTTCAAATCGCTTTTATAGCAGCTTTGTTACATGAGATTGCATATGCACTTGAAAAAATGACAATGTTTCTTTTATATATCTTAGCACACACTAAAAAGCCTCCCAATGATCGTGTCTAGAATACTAACATGCATCATATGCGATGTCTTACAAATCATTCCATACATGATGTTCACTTCATTAGCATAAGGAGTAGTTTTTATATTCTTCATACCTTCTGCTATATTACGAGATTGGATAATTAAGACCTTTGTGCGGTGTCTTGAAAGTGTTCACACAAAGTGTTAAGACATGAAGATAGTGAAAAGCAAAAAAACTATAAAGAATGAACACCTACGAAAACTATATTAATAACAAGTTAACTAGTTTCTAATTAGTTTTTTTCCTTTTGCCATGTGGTATAAAGCTTGATTGATTGAAAATATTCATATAAATAATACAATGTAAAGTAATTTAACATTTTTTTATAAAAACCCCAAATAAGGGTTTAAGTAAGGTGGATTTCTTCACTCGAGCTTCACAATCTGAAGAAGGATGTTACTTAAGAGAATAATAAGTCCCTAATGAACTGGCTAGCTTGAAAGGGTTCTGATACAATATGTATCGATCATGATGTAAACCCATAGTATCTGAAACGCGTTTCAGTTCTCCTTGTATTTCTTTCATTCTTGTGTTGTCAGTCATAAGTAACTCGATGAAGGCACCAATGATACGATTTGTATCTAAAATCAACAGGAAATACCAACAAACAGTATGTGTGCAATATTGTTCATATATGTTTTTTTTTAATAAAATCAGTTTCTATAACAACAAGTAAGGAATAATAAAAAGTATTATAGCAATCAGTATTTGATCCTTCTTCTGAATCTTTGATATCACCTGGAATTAAGAATATGCTGGAAGAAATTAGAATAACATATGAGAGAATGAAGAACTCAATAACAAATGAGAGGAGAACTCAGCATTCCACATATTGTCTCTTTTCTTGCCTTCAACATGTATAATTCTTTAGTTACTTAGACCGTTGGCCCATTTTAGTGATCCTCTACACTTTTTCCATGGTCTGTGAACTTTTATTTGTAGGCCCATTATATTATTATTTGTATTAGGTTCCTTTGTGTAAAGATGTTAGGTTAATTTATAATTGAGTTATTTGAAGAAAATATATAAGTCATGGGTTGTTTTGGTGTTGATTAGTTAGGCTTTTGGTTTAATCTTGATTGATGATTAAAGACTTTCTCAACTGTGATTAGTGCAAGTTTGGTTATTGAGTGAGATAGTTTTTTGGTGATTTATTTGAGTCCATGTTATGAATTATGTGGATAACACAATTGTATAAGTGATTTTAATTATAAAGACACTTAAGTGGTTTAAATGAAAAATGTCAACAACTATGACATGCTTTTTGGATAGATTTGGGCTTGCTAAATGGTGGTGATAAATTTGGTTGAATTATACTTAGGTTTAGTAAGGTTGTTATAATGAAAAATATGAAATTAAAGGTTGATTATGTTGTTCTTCAAGACAAACAAAAGAAGTAGTAAGTATAACAATAAATGAACGAAATGATAAAAAAAAAAAATGACTTGGTTCTTATCAAGTTTAAACTTCCCTTTGGAGATCAATAAAGTAAATCAACTTTGGAAACTTTCAACATATCCCAAGGAATATGAAAAATAGAGTTATAATTTTATTGTGCTTAATCAATATAATGGAAGAGAATATTTCACTAAATGATATTCAATCATCTAAGTTGTGTACAAAACTTACTTTGGTTCCTTTTTTTTATTAAGATATGACATCAAAACTTTAGTTTTATTAGACATGTGATACTTTAATTTTTACATAGGTGCTTTAGACGTATTTTTTAATCTTAGGGAACTTTAGGTTTGGTTACTCCTAATAAAAAAAAAAGTTGATCTAACCCTATGATGAGTTAAGAGAAATGTATCTTAATGTTTTGTTAGTTATATATCCTAATTGTTAAGTTAGTTTTTTTAATTGTTTCTTCAACTCTCCAATTTATAGGTACGACTATTCTTAAAATCTCTTCTAAAATTGGATTTTGTTTCTCTTCTTTGACTTTTATCTTGTGAATTTATCTTGCCTTTCACAATGACTCTAGTTAGTTTCTTATATTCAATTATCGCAACATTTTTGTGTTATAACTAAATACTCCAATTAACAATGTAAAGTAGAACAATTCACTTATTCAATCTTCATTGATTCCTTCTTTACTCTTGAAGTTTAGTTAATAACATTGTTGATATTAACAATATAAATTAGTATAAAAATTGTTTCAAATCATGAAAATAAAAAAAGTTATTCTTAATTGACTATATTTAATCACTAGAATATTGTTTTCTAAGTATTGTTGAAGAGTTTAAAATATTGGGCTTAAGCCGATGAACTTATAAACACAAAATGATTTTTAAAGTCCAATTTGGAGCACTTAATAGAACTGGACTCACATGTAGATATGCATCAAGTGACACATCCAAAACATATTTTAATTACCATAAAAGCAAGAGAATGACGAATTTCCCTTCCACGAAATCCCAATACAAAATCATGTTATTGGAAACTGGTAAATAAGTTTGGGCTTCCTCTTCTGTTTTGTTGGTCAAACAATTGAGTGGTTAATACGCGGTTGGCTAGGTTTTTTTTTTTTCTTTTCAGATATTACGCGTGAAATACAATGCGTATACCAAAAACATCGCATTGGTCAAAGACTGTTTCTTCTTGCACCTTCGTAGTCTTATAAAATCTTGTATTTTCAAAAGACCTTTATGGAAAATAATTTTAGTAAGGTGACTTCCGAATTAGTCCAATCTAGAATAGAGAAACTTATTTTAGATTACACTTTTTAAATTTCAATTTAAAACTATTTTTGTAATTTAAAATAGACTAATCCAAAAAATAATTTTATATTCTAGAATAAATTAATACGAAAATTAAAATAAAATATATTTCAGATTGTATAATCTAAAAGATATTTTTAGATTTAAAATTAACTTTTAAAAATTAGAAATAGCTTTCGAGAAAATGATTTTTAAAAGATGAAAATTGCTTCCAAATCTAAAGATAACTTCTAAGATTCTGAAAATTATTTTCAAATTTTGAAAGTCTTTTTTAATCTAAAAGTAATTTCAGATTGTATAATTTAAATGTCTTTTTACCAAAATCATTTTTTTGAGATGCAAGGTCAAATTAATATGAGTATTAAGGTCATTTTTTAGATTTATTTAAAGGTATTTTGTTTTTTTATGGTCTCCATGGAGTTACTGAACTGTTTGAAACCGTGTCTCCGCTGGTCCATTTAAACAACTAAATATTGACAAATTCTTCCTCCACCCCATACCTTTTTCCTGCACCCCAATATAATTTTTTAACGACATCCTTACCCTTAATGAAATGATGTAAATACTTCTTTTTTAATAAAACAGTTCACCTTCTCTTTTCCACAGCAACATTCGCGACAGAGCATTTTCTCTTCAATATTCCTTCTTCGATGCCGTTTTTGAGTGTTTGAAGGGTGATTGAACGGAAGGGGTAACATTCCGACGAGTGTGCAGTGTTTATTGAAGGCAAGGAACGATAGAGAGGTAAGATTTTTGCATTTCGTGGAATTTTTTTAAGTTTCTGAATAGGTTCCCAGATGAGATCATCCGGTTTAGTTTTTTCGATATTTGAGAACCGGACAACGACCCGTTCGGTTCGTAAAATGAGAACCGGATGTAATGGAGGGGGGTGCCATCCGGTTTGTATGGTGTGAACCGGATGCCAACCCATCCGGTTCTTATAATTTATTAAAAACTGCAAACCGGATAGGTAAGAGGGTCCGGTTTATGAACTTGTGAACCGGATGAAGAGGGTCATCCGGTTTACAAAATTTGTCAACCAGATGATATCAAACCATAAGCCATCCGGTTTGCATTATCTTAACTTTTGAGAACCGGATGGAATGAGTCCGGTTCACAAGTGTTCAAACCGGATGGCACCCCCTCCTCTGAATTCGGTTCTCATATTATAAGTGTTTTGTGAACCGGACGGGGATGCGTCCGGTTTCTATTTAGAATTTTTTTTAACTTTTTTTCCTTTTTTTCTTATGAGTTGTGTTTTGTTATGTTACAGATATGGATAGTCTTTGTCTATATTCAGAGGAAGTAAACAAGGTATCTGGTGAACTTGAAAGTGGTTGCTTGATTCGGGAAGAAGATTGCATTATTGATTTCACAACTGATAAGGTAAAATGTTTTGTTTTTGTTTATGTTTATGAAATGTAAATTAATTACATATGAATGTGATATATTGTGCAGGTGTTTGGTA
>Ga0099825_1007739_pt1 | contig 12974 bp, 8 predicted proteins | sample SiratroredBW_FD_76838 | JGI IMG/M metagenome (GOLD analysis project Ga0099825, IMG submission 76838) | Root nodule microbial communities of legume samples collected from California, USA - Siratro red BW | ecosystem: Host-associated > Plants > Roots > Nodule | place: USA: California | collected...
ATGGATAACTGAAGAAGGAGATAATCTTGATGTTGAACAAACTCAAGTTGAAGGTGGTGGTGAAAATGATGACTTAGCTGGACCAAGTATGAATGATCCAACTATTCTAGATGGACATGCACCTGATCTTGATAATATAGTTTTTGATGAAAATGATAATGAATCATCTGGAGAAGAACTTGATGGTGATGAAGAAGCTGGTGGAGATGATTTCATTAGAGGATTAGATGATTAGATGGAAGAGATTAAACTTGTGACATTTGTATTTTTTGGTTATGTAGTTATTATGTTATTGTTGGTACATTTTGAACTTATTTATTTCAATATTATGGAATTGCTAACATGAAAATTTGGCTTTTTTATTGAATTTTTTTGATGAAGTAGACTCTTACGAGTCTACGAGTCGTGTTTACGAGTCGAGTCTACTGACCCCTCACGAGTCTACATAGACTCTCGAGTTTGATTACCTTGGTCAAGACCAAATTGGACAAGGGGACTCTAGGGCGACTCAAGGGCTGATGGGCATGGCTGAAACATTGGCTAGACATGCCACCAGCCCCAGCTGCCAGTGATGAACAGAGAGAAAAGCACATTTACTTCTAGGCGCACATGGAAGCTCTAGAAGCTCTCATGCTACAATTTTGGTGGCGCAGTGGTCACTTGGAGAGGGCGACTCTATTGGTAGGTTAGTTGGTTAGAAAGCTAACAACAACAGTGGTAGTAGCTAAAAACATGGAAAATGACTGGAAAAAAGATGCACAGTGAAGAGGGGACAACTTTCAGAAAAACAATTTGGCATCGATGGACAATGAGTCCATTGGGAGGGAACAGATTCGGCTAGGCTCTAGATACCTTGTAGAGATAAATGATAGAGTCATATGATGGAATCATTGTGCATTTCAAGCACCACAAAGGAAAACATAGAGATGGGCCTAGGTATATAGTAAAAATCAAAGATGAATGATTTTTGTTAGATGTATTTTATGATTAATTCCTCGATAAAAAATTAAAGAAACTTATGTTATGAGTATGGTGCATTGCCTGTTGGAAGTCTGTCACTGGGTTCTTCCTGTGCGAACTTAATCTTTGATTTACTAAGGAAGCAAGTGCAGATGCAACCAACCTTTCTGCCTGAAAATTAAAAAGTTGTATATATAAGTTTATATTTATGATATCAATACTAAAGCAGAAAATTATTAATATGCACCTCTTCATATCCCAATGAGAGTCGCAGCGCATAATCAGAAGCAACATGCTGTCTTTCTGTGCCACTAACTGCGTCATGGTGCTGAGCAATTGCTAAAGCATCAGCTAATGCATCAATATTTGGTCCTGTTTCATTCCTCCCTTTAAAATATTCCAATTGCCTTGCTGCCTAAATGTCAATAAGAGAAAAGCAATAAAGATAGCCCAAACAAGAAATATGAGCTTTTAGTTCACAAGCACTTGAAAAATTACTTCATAAAGTAAAAGAGGTCAAAATTTTACCTGATAGTAAGAACTCATCACTCTCACATAGCCCTTCAAACCTGGCCTACTTGTAAAATATCCAGTCCAATATGCATTTGGGTGATCGGCGTACCTAAAATGTCGTGTCTTGAATTTAAAATTGGATCTATAAACTATATGGAAGCTTTAAAGCGAAGGAAGAGATGGGAAAGGAAGTAAATGAAGGTGGTAATCTTCCTATTTGTCAAGACCAAACTCTCATGAAAGCTTATGTTAGTGTTAGAATTAAGCTGCACATAACTCACATATATAATACTGATTAGCTGTTATTGAATACTAATTCTTAGTTCATTAAGTCATTAATTCCTGCAAAATTGGCCTTCAAAATTAGCATCAGATTCTATTGTGTGGAATGCTGTACAAATTATAAGTTATAAGTATATACGTGTGGACTGATTATCTCTGAAGTTACTAAATTCTATATGGTCTCCAATCTGAAGTGGAAAGGAAGAAGGGACAGGTCACGAAGATGCTGACCTTAGAAGATATAAGTATTGAGGAAAATAGCAATGGTAACCTCTCTACCACCCAGAATATCTAGGAAAAGACACTTGAGATATTTAGCAGCAAACTTATCTTTTCCTAAAGTAAGATCATGGCAAAACATTACAACCACAAATTGGAGTTGAACAGAGAAGAAGGCTTGTTTTGGAAACAATATAGAGTGAGGTACCCGGTTTTGGAGGACAACAAAGGTTGTGCAATTGATTTGATAACAAGAGGTGAGTATGGCATTGCCCCAAAAACGAAGTGTTACATTGTGGCCCTTAGAATTACCATTAGAGTCCACTGTATTGAACGTTGCATGAATTATAAAAATAGTCATGTTGATTGTCACACAATTCAAGAAATTCTACAGCTTAAGCTATTAGAAGAAAGCTCATAATAGCTTTTTATATCTAGCACTTCTTTATTGATAGAAGGTTACTTTCTTTTGTTTGGGAGTTAAAGATAAAAGAATGGGAATTGATATTTATATCCATTATTTAATTTATATTAAGTTATTTACGGTTCTTTCCCCTCATTAAAAAGCTTCCAAACAGAAGGTTGTGACTTCCCTCCCTTTCCCTTCTCCCTCCGTACCTATAATTTCAAAGATAAATCTACAACGTAAGTATGATAAACTCACGGGAAGAAATCACCAACTTTAAGAGGCCAATATTCATTAGCTGCATATTTTGCATCTGTGTAGATAGATGGCGTTGAATATAATGCATTGACACGTCCATCCTGAGAAAATGTGACACGATGTGCAAGTACAAGTTGTAATTCCAAGGAGCGAAACCAGTAAGTCTTATCAATGATACAAAACAATAACTCCAGAGAAATATTTTAGACAAAAACGCAAGCTAGAGTACCTGATTAACATAGTGAATGAACTTATCCATCTGCCTAAACCATGAATTAGCATATTGATAACGGAAGTCTGTACCCATTGTCCACATGATGTGATTTGTTTTGGTCACATTAGCCTAGAAATAGGTAGAAAATTTAGTTTGTAACTTCCATGATAGACATATTCATTTGAAACAGCATAAAACCAACTAAAATGTGTGAATAAAATTCTAAAAATTTACTCTCATAAATATAATGCATTGTCAGGCTTTTCAAAGGCCATGGTGTTATAGGTTCTACAAAAAGATACGTTGCAAAAATGTACAAGACTTTAACTTAAGGCCACAAATTTGCTTTCGTGACATCTAATAGAAGTACAAAAGATGAATAATATAAAATTAAAATGGGTAAATGTCTAAATAGTTAAAGGAAATTTGTTACAATTAATAGAAGCCAGTTTTTTAGGTAATTCATATTCTTTATCATCCATGCCTTTTGTTGAGTGAGGAAAAAATATTTTGTTGAGTTACAGGGAGATATTGTAATTATTAAAAGTGTGGTAATGTAATATACTAAAAATCATTGTAATCATTACTCCAGCGGGTAGAGTTCTCTATCTAGATCTCTTTCACCTCCTATAGCTAAACCTTTTCAAGTTAACATCAATGTCCCGATCTTGGGGTCTCTGCATACTTAGTCACCTTAGCTACAACTCTTTTGTTTTAGCTCAAAACCTTACTCATGACCTATATTTTTTTTGTAACATCTTTTTCCTCTCATTGTGTTTTTCAGGATCTTGCCACAAGGAGAATGATTGGAATTGTTAAGGTTCAGGGAGGATTATATTGCGTTATAAACTTGGGAATCAAGGACAATATCAATAGACAAACAACCATTCTTTGTCTCAAGTCTTGCACTACTTCTGAATCCTTTCTCAAATTTGTGTCCTCCATCGTCATCTAGGACATTTGTCATTTTATGTTGTAAAGAATACATTTCATTCTTTATTTTCTAGTCTGTGGATTCATTTATGTTTGGTCTATGCCAATTTGTGAAGCATCATTGTGCCATATATAATACAAAAAGTGTTCATCCTTTTGAATTTAGTTCATTCCGATGTGTAGGGGCCTGCATCAAATTCTAGTATATTTGGTGCTAAATAGTTTATCACTTTTACTCATGATTGTACCTGTGTCACATGGGTTTTTTCCTCTTGAAAGAAAAATCTGAAATTTTTGCTTAATTTGTCAAATTGTTTCACTTGAAAACACACAATTTGGAAACTCAATTGAATGTTTGCATTCTGATAAAAGGAATATGTAAACCACGACATCTCTTAATTCCTTCCTGAAAATGGTATTTTCATGAACCACGACATGTTTTAATGAGTTATTACCTCCTGCCTCTACACCTTAAGAAATAGAGTAAAGGTCCAAGCTTTTCGTGTTATTAGCCTTACATGGGCTTTTTGATGATTATGTCCATGTTCGTGACCAGTTTTGGAATCTCTTATTGTGCAAATTTTAAGACACATTTCACCATTCTTCGCGTGTCAGGTAAACACACCATTGATATACCTAATAATCCTATTGATGACTCTTCTGCTTTAAAGTAGTTCTTTGTAATAGAACTTTCTACTCGAAAAAAGGCATCTTTATCTGCCAAAGAAAGTTTGGTTTTGAGCTTCTCAAATAAACAAGATTGTTTGCAAGACACTAGAGTTCCCATAGAAAATAAGCATAAAATTGGGAGTGATGAAGGTAGTGCTAAAATGAATAAAGGTCAATGTCAAAGACTTGAAGGGAAGCTTATTTACTTAAACCAAACCAAATTTGACATAGTGTAAGTGTAGTCAGTGAGTTCATACAAGATCCAAGAGAGCACCATTTACAAGATATGAACAGAATCCTTCAATATTTGAAGACAAGTCTAGGAAGGGGGTTTTGTTCAAGAGGAATGGAAAATTAAATACGGAGGTGTGTGAACTTTTGCATTTAAAAATTATTTTGAATGATCTTAAAATGAAATGTGAAGAACCTATGAATTTTATTGTGATAATAAACCATCTATTAGCATTGCTCACAATCCAATTTAACAAGATTTGACCAAGAACATAGAGATAGACCAACACTTCATTAAAGAAAAATTGGATAATAGCCTTACCACCACTTCCTACGTCCCATCTAGACTTCAACTAGTAGATTTGTTTACAATAACGATTTCTTGATCTCACATGCAAGCTAAGAATGATAAATAGCCATTCCCAGCTTAAGGGGAGTGTTGAGTGAGGAGAAAATATTTTGTTAAGTTACAAGGAGATATTGTAACTATTACAAGTCTGGTATTGTAAGATACTAGAAATCATTGTAATCATTATTCTAGTGGGTAGAGTTCCCTATATATATTTCCTCTTGTACTAAATAAATTACATGGAATCAATTTTCAAGTCCTTCTTTAAGATGCATACTTTAGGTGTCAAAAATATCCTTTGCCAATATTAGAAGTACAAGAAGTTCCTAAAAAATCTTTCCCACCAACACAGATATTTTTAGCCTTCAATGTGAAAGGTAACAAATCAAAATCCACTACATTCCTAGTTTACTAAGTAGAATTTAACTTGCATTCTTACACCTCCATTTAGCATTTGAGCTATCAATATAGAGATTTATATAATAAAAAGAAAGAGGTTCAATTGTCAACCAGATCTCACCTGAGCTAAGGCAGCATTTACAAAATCGTTGACCCTTTCTTGAACATTATAGTCAAATAGTAGAATGTCATCCTTCAAATAGTCAAATAGAGAATTAAACATATTCCTCAATTAAATTTTAAATAAATAAACAAAGACTACCTGAATAGGAGGGGAAACATCATTTATCTCAAACGTAAAACCATCAGGAGGATCATAATGCCTGGGAAATATCCCAGTAAATATCTGCAATGAAGTTTTTCCACGGGAATAATTCCTCTAAAGTACTGATATGAAGGGAAAAAAATCTTACTTGTAAGTAGAAACAAAATCATTAGGCAACTAACTTGTGAAGAAGAGCCAAGAGACTTGCAACCCTGCCAAATAACCTCAAGAGTCTTCTCCTTCAATCGCTTGGCTCGATCTTGGTAATCAATTCTAGCAAAAAAGAGTGAATCGAATCCTAGCTGCAGCAAAGATACAATCACATAGGACTTGCAAATTCATAATGACATGCTACAACTTTAATATGATTGTGTGTGAATGACTTCACACATAATAGTATAATCTTCAAGTGACTAGAAGTGAAATCCAGCATGTTATGTTGGTAATTAGTACACATAAGCGTCCACAGGGTTCAGTTAAGATGAACATACCTCAGCACCTAGCAAGTAAGCCTGAACTGCAGAGTGGCCAAATGGGTCAATCTGCCAACCAACTCTTGGAACCTTACCAAATTCCTCTTTGATAAATTGATGCCCCAGCGTGGTCTGGTCAATTAGATCAATGTAATGTGGGGTGGCCTCATCATGCATACACATACCCCCATTTCTTCAAAAACAAAATCAGGAACCAAAACAAAAAATGGCATAAGACTAAGAAATCACTAATCAGATTCAAAGTAACTGACTTAAGCATAATATATGCCACTTATAAATTAGGAAAAAACACCCTCCTAAATTAGACTTGAATTTAAAAAGCAATAAACATTACTAGCTTCAGGAAGAACAACATAAGGTAGGCACATTACATGAATTCCAACTGACCCGAGTTGACAAGCTCCTTGACCTTAATTTTCATTGCTTTACTTTGCTGTCTCCACCATCTTTGGAAAAAAGCCTACCCATAAAAAAAATTAGAACTCAATTAAACCCACTACTTAGTTCTTGCCCTCTAAAAGCCATCATTTTAAAAAAGATAAAACACCACAAAAAGGACAGGAAGGTACTATTATCTATTCCTGTACACAACTTCCAAATTCACTCACTCAGTTGGGGCATTCTTAATAGTTTCTCACCTCTTTCCTTTGTTCATGTATTTCACACATTATACTAGCAACAAACCAAAAGATTCTCTCAAACCGTAATATTTTTGTATTTATATGTATAATTAATATTTTACCACTTACTTCTATTATTTTAAAATAAATTTTAATACCTTTTTGCAAAATTGTCACTAGTTAAAAATATATTTATATCATTATGCCAAATCTTCATTATAAACACAAAATATAGTTTATATATTCAAAGACATATACTCCATTCTATGCTTCATGAAGAAAGAGCTAATTTCAATGCAGGAAAAAGATGCCCATGGCCATCAGCTAATAACCTATCCTGTAATTCTAAAGGAGGAAAACTATGGACAACAGATGGCATGGACGCTAAAAGCACCCTGCTTGGCTAAAGAATCGGCTATGCTATCCCAATCCTCTCTCACTGAGAACATGAGAAAATAAAAGATTCTAGTTATATCTCATGAAACTTATTATTTTGGCAATCAAAGGAGCATCTGGACGTGAGTTATGAACTCCGTGGAGCACAAGCTGTATAGCAAATTTAGAATGGGACTCACATATCAGTTGTCGCAACTGATTAGACATGAATTTTAAGGATCTAGTTGGACAAACTTTTTCATAAAAACTTCTAGGAGAGAAAAAAAAAAAATGAGTTTCTTCATAATTAAAATTAGTTCACACATAAGCTAATTTGTAAACTCTCTCTAATTGAACTTTTTTTTTTTTTACTTTTACATAAGCTAATTTTAATTTACAAAGAAGTTCATTTCATTTTTGTCTTCTAGAATCCCTCAGAAAGAAATTTGTCCAAACATGAGTCTCCTTAGACCAGCTTATACACGAATTAATTTATAGAATTTCACATATAACTTCTCAAATATTTATTTTTAACATATGAATAAATTAATTTTAGTCAATCAGTTTTATCATTTTACTTCTCTCTCCTAAAATTCTATGCAAAAAAAAAGTTTAACCAAAAAGAAAAGTCAAGCAGTTCAATGCAACTGAAATGCCATATATGATCAATTACCATCTCAACATATATGAACTTGCGATTCTTGTCCTCCAAGAGCGAGGATATCACAGAATCCAGCACGTTCTGCACACACGCACCCTGCAACCACAAGTCACCTCAATTATTTCTTCATTATAAAATTCCTAACTTTGCAGCGAAAATTAATAATAATAAATTAAAAAAAAAAAAAGACAGACCCGAATGGAGTTGTTGGCTCCAACGTAGTACTGATCGACGGTCTTGAGCCAGCCAACATCGTCGTGGGAGTGAGGTACCAAGTGCACGTTTATTTTGTCTGGAACTATCCTCTGCGTCGTATTGTACTCTATGTACTCTGATTCCGCAACCCAAATCGCCGCCACCAGAATGGCGAAAACCACTGCCGCATTGACCATCGTTGCTGCTACCGATTTTGCACTGATTTTGGCTATATATGCTGTGAGTGTCGTTTCATTATTACTGAATTAAGTAACTCTGGCGTACAAGCAAAGAGACAACAAAATGGACCCCTCAGTGAAGAATTAATTTTTTTTTTTTAAAGAAAATGTTATACTTCTTTGGATGCATTATCTTACTCTTTTTATAAGATGTGTTTGGATAAGATTTCATAAAAGTTGAAAAGAAGAATAACTATTTATGAGTTACATTTAATTTATATGTAAATTAAATTTAAAAGTATTTATATAATTTTTCAAAATTTTTATTGTTAATTTGTATATAGGATAATTTTAATTTATAAAAAAGTTATTCTATTTTTATTTATATATTCTTTTAAAAAACTACAGAGAAGTCTAAAAATTGTTTAAATTATAAATTTAGATGCGATTGTACTCTTAAAACTTAAATTTCAAACTTTCCGATGTATCTCTGAAGTAGAAACTGTGATGTCTTCAAAAATTGAGTTAATCATTTTTAAGAGATCAAAATTTGTTTGTCTGTTAAGAGATTGGAGGATAGATGCACCTACTAACATTATCAATTATTCAAGTTAATAAGAATTTTGTATAAGAATAACAAATATATTAGGATACTGAATAGTAAGTAAAGACTTGAAGTGATATTATTTATTTATAAACTTTTAGACTTCTAAAATAAATGATTAAATAGTTAAAAGATATATTTAGTTACACAAGTACTTAAATAATATTTTACATCTTTTAGTCTAATACTTGTTAGTTAATGGTTATGAACATATTCAATTATTAATAATTTATCTAAGTTATTTAGATATATTCCTGTTATTTGAATATAGACATAAATTGTCAATGATTATATTTTTGAGTTGCTTAGGTATGGGTGTGTATTTAAGTTCCTTAAACTCATAATCTATAAATATGGTTATGCAAGTGAATCATTTTCTATGATAAATGAATTTTATTATATTGAGCAATTATAGATTGACTTCGTATAGTTAATTATAAGGTTAAATTCCTACAATCATCCTTTGAAAGTCGGAACATATTAAAATAAGTTAGATATGATTATGTATAATTTCCTATGTGTGTTTGCCATAATACAATTCAACCATATAGTCTTACACAATTTCTAGTTGATCATTCATATATGAATCTTACAACACAAAACTCAATGATCTCCTCCAACAATGGTGTCTAGCCTTCCAAGTACCATTCTTTCAAAATATGACAGTGGTTCACCCTTTTCCACGGGAGAAACATAGGGAATGATGGCATTATGCTCACCAGCTATTCCACTTGGTTTACACCATCAGAAGATTGTCCAATAACAGTTGCACCTCCTTGTCTTTCTACTCTTGCATCTGCTCCACAAATGCAGTGGTCATTGTTGATGTTCTACAATCCAATCTTGTGCAATACTGCACAAGTTATCTCATTGTGAGCCTTTACAGTTTCAATTAGCTTTTCCTCTAAATCAACACCAAAATGCTCGATCATCTTGGAAACTAAAACCACATATGGTAGCCTATAATCCGTGAGCCTTTTTGACTTGTTCATGTGATCCTTCATGACATAAATTCAGTTAACTTTGATCCTATTCATGATGCAGTACATCAGAATGAGATCCTCTTTAGTCAGCACTACATGATTGTGCCCTCTTGGAGTTAGGTGCCACAGCATAATGAATGCCAAGATACAGGGTTTCGTTGCCAATTAACCAACATGAAAACCTTTCATAACAACATGAGGGTTTCTTAGGCAATACTTGAAAAACTGTATTTTGTTGTAGTCTTCAGTGGAACCAATGTTTCCTTTTCCAACTTTTGCTCTAAAGTGCTTAAGACCTTTTATTTTAGTCCATATTGCAGATGTCATCACCATGTCTACTCCTTTGACATGAGTCCACATTAATTCTCCTTCAAATGTTAGGTTGGTGAAGAACACTCAAACAAGATAGGATAAATGTTTCCATTCAAGTTTAGAAAATTTTCCAACTTCTGATGCTTCAACATTCTTCTAACATCGTGCAACTTCTCATCTTCCAGCCATGCAAACTTGAGAAACTTTTGACTGTTTATAACTTTTTTGCTTATCTCATAAAGGTATACTTCCATCTGTTCCTAGTTACTCGAGAACCACTTTTCTAGATGACCATTCTCAATTGGAGGCTCCTTATGTTGATGCATCCCTATTGTTCTTAATTGTCTTGCTCTCTTTCTTGGAATGGTGGAGATGGACATGATTGGCAAGAGCTGATTATAGTAGGACACTATGTATTTTGCTTAACGAGATATGACTAAGGTATGCATGAGATAAATGTATTCAAGGTTGATTATATAGAAGAGAATGGTGATTGCATAATCGAAAAATTGATTGACCAGTAAGTGAATAATTAAAATTGTGTGAGTAATAAGTAAGGTGCAAGAGCATTTTCAATAAATTCAGAAATGACTATACCTTATTTGATAATTTGTGCAGGCAACCTTTTCAATTTGCACTTTTTTTACTACCATATGTGAGTTGACACGTGTCGGGACACAATTCATGAAGCTGATAACACAATCTTCATGCTTTAACACTTATAATCAAATTAATGTCAAGTATTGAAAGAACACTTTGATTTAAAAATCCAAGTACCAATTCTTTGCCTCAAACTCTGCTACATATTAAACATTAGATTGAACAGAAAAACATGCATTAAATGGATGAGAAATCTATTTGTTTTCAATTAATACAGATTTGAATAACTGGTTGAATCATGCATTCAAATAATTAAAATTTTCTATGTTGATTCCAATCACAATAAAATTCATGTCCTCGAAATTAGGAAATATATGACATATCCAGAATACCTAATTCAATCGTCAAAAAATTAAATCTCTCTTTTGTCAGTGGTTTGGTAAAAAGATAAGCCAATTGATTTGTTGTTTTAATAAATTTTATTTCACAATCACTATTCTTAGTATGATATTTAGTGAAGTGATGCCTAATCTTAGTGTGCTTTGTTATGAAATGTTGATCAGGATTTTTAGTTGAATTGATAGCACTGGTATTAACACACATTAGAGGTATCTCTGAAAGCTTGAAACCATAATCACTTAGTTGTTATCTTAATCACAAGATTTGAGCACAACAACATCCAACAATTATGTATTATGCTCTGCAGTTGACAATGCAATGTACGCATGCTTCTTACTCTGCCATGAAATCAGACTGGATCCAAGCAAATGACATGTTCAACCTAGTATTTTTCTATCCAATTTGCAACCTTCAAAATTATAATATGAATATCCAACCAAATTAAGTGAAACACCATTTGGATACTATAATTCAACATTAATAGTTGCCTTTAAATATTTCAGGATCCTCTTGGCTGCATTGAAGTGTGATTCTTTTGGATTTGCTTCATATCTAGCACACAAACACACACTGAACATTATATCTGGTTTGTTGGCTGTCAAGTAGAGCAATGATCCAATTAGCCCTTTGTACACTCCTTTCTTTCATCAAGGTTCAAATAAAAGCTAGTTGTAATGGGTGTTGTAACCTCCTTGCACTTGTCCATGTCAAACTTCTTTAGAAAATCCTCGTAATACTTTGATTGATTTAGAAAGTATCATGTTCTAGTTGTTTAACCTGCAAGCCTAGAAGGTAATTGAGTTCTCCCATCATAGACATTTCAAATTTTCCCTACATAGTTGCAACAAACCCTTGACAAAAGGTCTTCATTGGTAAAAACAAAAATTATATCATTAACATACACTTGTACTAGAATGATATCATTACCAACCCTTATAATGAAGAGAGTTTTATTTAGTCTTCCTTTTTTTATAATTTTATGACAAAAGAAAGTTACTTAACTTCTCATACAACTACTTTGGGGGCTTACTTAAGTCCATACAAAGCCTTCTTGAGTTTGTACACATATCATGGAAGTTTATGATCTTCAAAACCTGGGGACTATGTTACATACACTTCATTGATAAAATCATTTAAGAATGCACTTTTAATATTCATTTGAAACTGTTTAAAGCCACATAAACAAGCATACGAAAGCAATAATATAACAACTTCTAACCTAGCAACAGGAGCATAAGTTTCATCATATCAATTCCTTTCTCTTTATTATATCCTTTTGTTATTGACCTAGCTTTATTTCTAACATTTATGCCTTATTCATCCATTTTGTTTTTGAATAGCCATTTAATTGCAATAAGATTCATTTCTTTAGTCCTAGGAACTAACATCCACACATAATTTCTAGTAAACTGATTCAATTCATCTTGTACAACAACAACTCAATTATCATCACTCAAAGCTTCAAAAACATATTTAGGTTAAAGCTATGAAACAAAAGCTATATGTTCACAAAACTGATTTAGAGTTTTTCGGGTAGAGGTTCCCTTTTCAATCTATCCAATGATGTTATCCAAAAATTAATTTTTTATAACTCTCCATTCCTTAGGTAGGTCAGTGTTGGCAGTAGGTGCAGTAGCCATTTATGAGTTTCTAGTATTCGGTTGTTCTGCAACTTCTTTTTATGCATTGCACTGGTCTATGTTAAGCCTAAACCTCTAAAATTCAGTAATATCATCTTCTCCTATACTGTTCTTAAATGTATTCTATAGCTCATGGTTAGTCTAAAAAAAAATATACACAAATTTATGTATGGTCATAGTTCTCTTATTATATTTTATATGCATGACTATATAA
>Ga0099825_1007741_pt1 | contig 12973 bp, 7 predicted proteins | sample SiratroredBW_FD_76838 | JGI IMG/M metagenome (GOLD analysis project Ga0099825, IMG submission 76838) | Root nodule microbial communities of legume samples collected from California, USA - Siratro red BW | ecosystem: Host-associated > Plants > Roots > Nodule | place: USA: California | collected...
TTAAACCTAAAAAAAATATGCATTAAAAAAAAAGGTCAGCACTGAATTACTATGCTGAAAAAAGAAAGTAAAAAAATAACCAAATGCAAAATAAATGAAAAATCATAAAAAAAAAAAAAAGTAAAAACACATAAAGAACATAGTCTAGTGGCAGTACAATCTAAGGTAGCAACTAATGACAGGGCCAGAAAAGGATTGAAATCAGAATATACATGGAAAATTGTGACCTGATGAGAAGTAAGCAAGTGATATATATCACAGGAATTGAGCCCTATCTTTGAAGACTAATGCACATACAATTTGAAACCACGGTTTCCCAAAAAACTACCCTCAACATATCTATTAGGTATTGGTTATTTTACCCGGTAGGCACGAGCTTGATGGAGGCTAGTATTTGGATCAACAAGATTTGTCAAAATCTTCCAGATATTAGCATCTTTTAATTGATCCAGGATTAGGAAACTCTCTTCAGCTTTTACGGGGTCACCAAACAAACGGGACATTACTCTGAAACAGAAAAGAATCTTCTTTTTCACCTCGGGAATATCTTTATCCTGCATTTAAATGAGAATCAAATCCTTTTCCTTCCAAAATTTTGTTAGATAATTTCATCGCCAATATCAAATACCTGACTCATCTGCCTCAAAGACAGATACTTCTGCATCTCCTGCTGCAACCTGTACCAAAGAGGTATATTTAAAAGGGAAAACTCTTATTGCTCACTGATGTTGAGACACCAGAGTGGTATAAGCCATCTGCCCATCACAGAAATAAACCAAGTTACCTTTGTTTCTGCTCCAGTATTTTTTCAAAAGCTTTTACCTCCACTTTATCAAATCCAGAGAAAATTCCAATCCAATGTTGAGCAATAACACTGACTGAAAATTCTACAGGAAACAGTGACCCACACAGAACAGATTCAATTATATCAGATCTGCAAAAAGAAATGAAAAGGAGAAACAACAGTTATTACTAGAACTCTAACACTACAAAAAACACATAGAAAACTAATTTTGTAATTGAAAAAGTTTGCAGATACTTGAACAAGTTATGCTATAGAGTATTGACAAAAGAAAAATAAAAAACAATGCAACAAACTACAACAAGAGGAGAAAAAATGGATTGATAAATTAATACTAACAGACATTTCGTATTGTCTAATAATTAATGGGCACTCGTCCCAAGTGACTACTCAATTTTCTACTAGAACCAGAGTCTGAGGTAATCAAACTTAAGAGGAGAGTACATAGCCTTAGTTGGATTAAATAAATATTTTATTTCATTTAATACAAATAATTCATTTTGTTAAATAGTTACACAAAGTTTTTCCATTTGGCTTCTAATATAGTTTCAAGGAAAGGGGCCAGTCATTAATTTATTTTTAACACAAAAAACTATACTAAAGAATAAGACAATGATGATGAGGGATGATGATGCAAATAAGTGCAAAGGCGATAAAGAATATGGCACAAGTATTTCACCGGAAATCTTTGTCATAAAAACACCTAAGAATCTTCCCAGGAATCCAGTTGTAATCATTAGGATTGACAGTGTCACTGCTCTTTTCACAAACAACTCTATACACTTCAGCTAATCTTTCCATTGTATACTTTTTTACAAGTAGCTGCAAATGCAAAGGAAAATGATGAAGTGGATACTGTAATTAAAATTATCAAACAGTTAATTAAGATGTAGAAGCAAAAACAAACATTTAAAAGGTATACATACAGATTTATCGCGAAGCCGTTCTGAAACAAGTTTCACAGTTTCAAGCGGAACAGCATTTAGGGCATGACAAGCCACATCACAGATAACAGCCACAACTTGTTTTCGAACATTTTCATCAAAATCTAGCAGCCGTTCACAAAGGGCAGCTAAGATTGATTCAATTAAAGTCAGCAAATATAGGACAACAATAAAAGAAAACAAAGAAAAGACTAAATGTATGAACATGTGTTTAATGCACTCACATATTATTTGAGGAGCTTCAGCGCGGAAAGGATTTAACAGCAGACAGTTCTTTACATGCTCAAGGACAGACATGCGGACATCAACAACTCTATCAGTCAACCTCTTCAAAAATTCTGAAAATATGGGCTGAAATGCTTCAGAAATGGAAGATCCGGGAAGAGAAATTATGTCGCCAACCAAGTTCATAGCTTTCAGACGGGTTTCCAGCTGGTCAGTCTACAAATTCCAAATTACAAGTGAGAATCCACACTACTTTGCTAAACCCAGGGACAACTTCATAATTTACAAAACAACCTCCGCAAAGTATAATCTATAAACTTAACCCAAAAATTTTTTATCATAGCAACAAGGCTATTATATCGGAAATAAATGGCATTGTTCAAAAAGACATGGGCCGTCAATGTTAGCATCCAGTCCCCAATTAGGAAGGAATACAGCACGACAAATAAGGATGGGTCCATGTCAAAAAACATGTCCATGTCAAAAAACATGGGCCATCAATGTTAGCTAGGCCTTGTCGATATTTGTTAATAGAAGACAGCTGCTATGACAGCATCATGTCATAATGTGGCTGGAAGCAGCAATAAGCCAGTTTCTAATTTTCATGAAGGGTCTGCCACACCTGCTTTCGCATGCAATATTGTCAAAATCACATGCGGTGCTGACAAAGATCATAAAATTGCAGATTTTATGAGCTTTTAAGGACCCTTATACGCCGAAGCAGATCTGTAAAAGTAAATTCTTGTAATCAGAGTGAAATCACTGATCTTCATGGGATCAGCCCTTTTGTAAGTAAATTTGGCTCAGGCAAATGAGCTTTACATAAACCCTTATTTTATAATTCCCTCATTCCAATCTCCCCCAACCCCTCACCCCTTGTTCTTACTCTCAACTGTCTGTCTTCTGTTTGCCAATTCTGACTTTGGGAATCTCTCTACTCTTCACCTTCTCTTTTCACGTTCAGAATTCGGACTGCCCTCTGCCTTGTCTCTGATTGCAGCAATCTGAAACTGCATTCTAATCTCTGGCCATCTGTATCTGTCTTGTGTATTGATTTTGGCTGGGTTTTACGGGTGAGTTTTAGATCTCAATTTTGCAAACCCACACTAATTTTATGAATCCCTCATTCATGCCCTACCCTCGTGGCCCTCCCTCACCACATTCTCAAATCCCCCCACCCCGTCTCTCCTTGTTCCTTCTCTCTAGTCTCTGCCTTCCTTTTGCAAATACTGTCATTGGGAATCTCTGTACTGTCTGGCTTGCACATTCTGAATTCTGACTTTGGCCATCTGCACCTCTGCCTTGTGAGCTGAGTTCAGCAATCTGTGACTGCATTCTGGTCCCTGGCCATCTGCATCTCTGCCTTGTATGTTGATTTTGGCCTTCTGTAACTGAATTATGGTCTCTTCATTGGGTTCTGATTTCAACCATTTGCATCTCTGTCTCAAGTTCTGATTTCAATAATAGAAGTTATCACATCTCTATCGCTCTGTTCTCTGTTTTATGTCCTTATAATATATTGGTGAATATGTGTATGAAATCTGAATTTAAGTGTAGCTAAATTTTGTGATTTCTAAGTTATTTGTTAATGTTGTTTTATGTACATATATAATGTATCTTCAAGTATAATTTTGTATTTTCAATGATAATACAATCCCATGTTACAATACCAACCCTACTTCGTCCAGTTTTCCACCTCCCTCCTGATCTTATGTAGGACCTCAATTTTGACAACATTGACTCTGCAGCTGTCACGGCCTTTACTGGTGACACAGGGCCAAAAAACCCTTTGCCCTTGATTGAAAGTTGTCTATCAAATTTTTAGGGACAATATCATAATTGATCTCCCTTTTTTCATCAGATAGAGTGTGAAACCCTTCCAAACAAGCTAAGCACACTGCTCTCACAGATCTCTCCTCTGTTCTGCGATAGGTTGTGGATGCATTCCCAACCAACTACAACTAAAGCACTCAAGCTCACTGTTCTGTGATCTCTATTCTGTTTACGTCCTTGGCTCCGTTCTGTTCACTTCACATAAGAAAGGAGTCTCTTGCTATGTTATTTTACTTCTTTTATACTAACTAACCCTGGTTACTTATTTTTATTTCTATGATACGTTTAAAATTCTGAGTTTCAATCATTAATCGTGAATGACTTTATCATTAGTTCAATTTTTATTTGAACATTATATATGTATTATTAATAATCGAATTTACATCTATAAATTTCACAATGATGGTCATCCTGCTATAGCAGTCAGTTAATTAATTAGGCTGTTATGGAGAGACAGAAAAGAGAGGGAGGCAGCTAGTTAGTTATCATGTTGTGGGGAGAAACTAGGCTCTGAAATCCCCATAATTTTCTGCCAAGAGTTTACTTTGTACTGTGGGTTTCCATCATTCAGAGAAGCAGTCTGTTCAATAAAAGTCATTTTTTTTCCTGTTAATCCCAATTGTCCGAACCAGTTTCTATCATTCTAACATCAGTCAGGAAATAAAACTAAATTACTAATTACCAGTAGCTCCCCGGTCACGTAGGGGAGAACTCCAGACAGGATCTGAGGAGAACAGCAATATAGATCATAGATAACTCCATGGTATTCCACTTGATTGTTCACCGGCTTGCTATCTCCAGACATTAATGAAAGCAAAAATTGTTTGATGCTAGGTTCAAGTTTTCCCACACATTGCTGTATGACATTCATAGCAAGCCTCCTTGCAGCCATATTAACAGCCTGGAATTAAATATCCACATCATCAAGCTTTTGAATAATATTAGAGCGATACGAGAATCAGCTATCTTCCTTTAACATGAAATTAGTTTATGAAAGAAATACTTACTTTTTTTTCACGACCTAATTTAGACAGCAGAATAGATAAAAGATCCTCACGCACATCCTCACTCTCTTCTAAGAGAACCACCATTATAGTTTGCATGGATGACAGAACACTTTCCGGATGATCATCTCTAAGCATAAAAAAAGTATTTATAGGTACCATCATTAATACCGAGAGGAATAAACACAGAAAAACTGACATACAATAAAACGGCTAAGTCATATCTCTTAAATCTAATCTCACAGTGTAACACTAAAGTTTCAACAACAACAACAATAAACCCTTATCCAACTAGGTAGACTGTTTATATAGCAAGACATCACTTGCCTCTCAAAAGATTCAAATTCCAAGGACACAAAAAGATGTATGCTTTGTCAAATTATCTTACTCCATTTCTCATTATTTTATGATTGGCAAAGAGAAAAAATGATCCAGAAAAAAATAACATACTACAAATTATCTAGTCTGTAATCTTGGAAGTGAATTGCAGAAAATTGCAGGAGGAAATCTGCATTTGTTACTCCTTAAATTGACACACATCTCATAATTCAATAAAGACTTTATGATAGACAAACCTGGCAACTGCAAAGAAAATACTGAACATTTCATTCACCAGATCATTGCATTCAAGATCCAACATCACAACACATGATCTATATTTGGCGAGAGTCTCCAATATAACAACTCTCCGGCCAAAGGATGGACCATTGGTATCACTTAGACCTCTAAAAGTGCCCACAATCAAGTGGAAGATATCCTGCAAAGAGGTTTAACAGAGATCAGAAAAAAGGATCATCGTAAATTATGTTCCCAACATTTTGAAACAGAAAGTAAAATTATTGTAGTTATTAGCACCAAAATAGAAGACAAACTATAATTAGATAATCTGAGTAGATGAAAGGAACCTTTAGAATGTCATCACTGTAGGGAGCTTCAGGAGCAGTGATCCGAGTTATCTCACAAACACATGTTGCAACTAGAAGCTTGACATCCCTATCTTGGTGCTTCAGCAATTCCGGCTTAACAATTGCATTAAAAAAAGGCTTCATTGACTCCAATGTTGACGTCGAAGGTGACTGGTCCAACTCAGCAAGACATGGGGTAGCTTGCTGCATATGGAAAAAATATTGAGGGCCGAGGGATATTAGCAACTACCAAAACCAAAGGCCCAGTAGCTTTATAACAAACTACTTTCTTAAGACTACATCCATATGAGCAACTTAACAGTAGTATTTGAACCTATATCCAGTCCATCATTCACAAATCACAGTCTGATATACGTTCTCTCTTCATATTTTTATTCTATTAAAAGACTTTGTAGTTGATCTAACAATCTCAAATGCAAATAAACACGAATATTGCAAAAGAGGAAGAAAGAAGTGCAAATGGCAATTTAGTTTGTATCAGTATTATCACTATCCAAAATATAGGCAACTGGTCAAGAATAAACTACAGCACGAGACAATCAAACGCCCTGGTTAACAACTTCTCATATGTTAGCGCACAGATTCAAAAAGTTACCCTAACTCGAAAGATTGTCATCCAAATCATGATAAATATCTCAGGCATAGTAAATCTACTAATTGTTCTTCTCAATCAAATAACACATTAAAGCAGTAAATTCGGCGGAAGCAGAGCCCACCAAATTGTAGGCGCGGAAGCTAAAATAAATCCTATTTTCCTAAAAAACAGAAATCGCCTAAAAAGAAGAATCGTGAGCTAGTTTCCTATTATTTCCAGAGAGAAAGCAACGGATATAAGGAACAGAAAGTGCTGAATTGGAAAAGGCAAAATAAAATGAGGAGGTTTGGGGAGAATTGGGGAATTGAAAGGAAAAATGCAAACCTTCAAGAGCTTGACGAGAGCGTCTTTGGAGGAGGGAAGAGTCTCGAGCTTGGATCCCAGCTCCTTCAGCTGCAGGTGAGGCTTCTGAGCCATAATTCCTCTCTTGATTAAACGCTGTCGTTTCAGTGCTCTTTCATGGACTTGGAGGGAAGAGTAGAGAAAGAGAGAAGAAAGAGGGTTTTGGTTTTGGTTTTGCCTCCGCTCCGATGTTTATGTTTTTTTTGTTCTGTCCACACTCCGTTCACTCGCCTTCTGATTTTGGAACACCCACCCCAACTTTTTTATTCTTACATGCAGTAATTTTAATTAACTTTAATTAATTAACTTAACACCGTCATTTTTTTTTCTAAATAATAAATATATCTTGTGTTCGCGTCACTCTTTCTAGGATATTTTCGGATCTTTCTTTTATTGTTTTACCCTTTTAACCTTTTCTTGCACTCGCACACATGCGGCCAGCGATCATAAGTCATTGTTTGGTATAACTTTTTTTCTTTTAAATCTCAACAATTAGTAAATATAAATTATTATTTTTTAGATTAAAAATACTCATAAATAAATATCACAAAAAAATAGAAAGAAAATAGGTTCAAATTAAATTTTTAGATTTAAGGGAAAGATAAAAAAAATTAAAAAGGATTATGATACGCTTGGTTAGTTTAAAAGAAAATAATTAATTTAATTGTTTATTTGCATAAATCAATAATATTTATATAGAATAAATTAAATATGTCTCATAACACAGCATTACATGTGGACACTTGTCAGATTGTCTTTTAATTATAAATGGATACTAAATTTAAATATAATGAGTATCTGTAATAAATTACAATTTACTTCCAAAATTTTAAACTATTTTTCCTTAGGAGAACTCAGGAAGACTTTTTTTCTGCTTTATCTACTATCCCTCAAACATTCTAAACATCTCTACGTCTTTGTGATAAAAATAGTATGTTGTAGGTTGTAGGGTTATAATACACATCACATCATAGAGGTTCACAAATCAATTTTTTTCTTTTCAATTATATTTTTTTAAAAAATGTTTTATTAACTTTTACGATATAGAAATTAAAACAATATATATATTTTATTGAAATTAAATAATTTTTTTTTAAAACAACACTTAAAAAAAAAATATGTTGTGAATACTTTTGTGTGTCTACTCTCATGAAAAAAATAAAAAAAGATACCAACATTACACTTAAGACAAATAATCAGTAATTTGTGAATAGATTTCAGGTCGAAAAACAATTAGTGGCAAGTGCATGATTTTTAATCTTTCGGAAACATGTGTATGTTAATGAAAAAAAAAAAGCCTAAACATTCCATGCACATGGAAGGAAGATTATTTTTAAATCTATTGTGCATTTTTTACTTCTCTTCTTGTAAATAATACACAGATTATCTTGAATAAAAAAGCATTGGCCAAGTAAAAGAAAAGCTAAAAGTAATTAACTTAAAAGATATAAAATTGTTGATTATTGACAAATCACTATCACAAAAGATTTGTTCCTGAGTTTATCCTGACATTCATCAACATATGAAATTCATTTTCCCCTCACAAATCATGAATGTCACATGCACATTATGTAACAAAATAATGAAGTTATTGTTCCATAATCATAATTGTATGAATAAACACAACTGCTACAAACATGGAGGATAAAAGTGTAATAGTTTGTGAAGTTGTCAATTTAATACGAAAATAAACGTCTTAAATAAAGATAATCATAACTTAGTATAACTTATTTTACAATGACCTAACTAAAATTCACTTCCACTAGTTAAAAAAATTACCAATTAATTATTTGTATCTATTTAGATAAACTTGCATGAGCTCATTACGCTATGAATAAAAACAACTTATATGAATTTAATGTGTGAAATCTATTTTATCCCATTAAAAAATAATAATAACACATTAGGTTAAAAACTTTAGCATCCCAGCATATATACCAAATAAAAAACATAGTATAACTACTGTTGTTGTTCCAATGTTCTCACTTTGGTTTATATTTTTTGTGGTTCTATCTCTTAGATTTGGCTTTTTTGACATGCATGAAAGGCAACTAATTGCGATTATAGCAACTATAAAGTATACAAAAATTGTGGAAACGTAGATACTTATCTCTGTGTCTTTGTACATTTGTGCAAAATATAACAAAATTATAAAAAAAATATTGAAAGTACTAAAATAAGAAATTACTTTTTAGTATGAGATATGTTGACTTTTTTCTTTTTATTGATGGTTATACATGTTATAAAAACATAATTTAATTTTCAAGGGCACCTCATCTATAAATTGTAATGTGTAAAGATCATCAGTTGCATCTGAAATTTAGAATAAAAAAAGGTTATTACAATTTTTTTGTGTGTTTAATTGCATGGGTAATTAAGACTCTTATCATAAAAAAAAATTCATTTTAGTCATTTGTATGTTCTATTTATTAATATTGAATTCAACTTATGATTGTGGTCACATATTAAACCACATGTTGTGTATCATTAAATATTAAACATAAAATTTTAGATTGCATCAATAGTATAAAATAAGTTTGCTGTTTATTTAACAATAATTGTTTCAGCACAACAGTCAAGTCTTTTTTAATATATAACACTGGTTTAAACAAATGTTTTTTAAAAACCAACCAATCACCAAACAGATTAAAGTAATATATAATGAGTTGTAGTAGTGTAAGAATTGAATTTAATTTATTATAATATGGTTTTAAAAGGGATAAATTTAAATAATAAGTTTTATTTACAAACATAAATTATAATTTAAACTATTTAGTTATTGTTTTTTTAAAAATATGATATTCTTCTAAATGTATGTTATAAAAACTATTTATGTTTTTTTTTCTTTTGAAATTAGTTATTCTATTTTTTTTTTCTAATAGGTTTTGTCAAATAGGAAGTTACTATATTTAGATCAATTTCATCTAATGATGTTTTGATTTAGAGTAAATTTTTCGAATTATTTAGGTATAAATCTTCTATATATTTTCTTTCTATTTAATTTATAAGTATTTTGGGATTTCACAATTTCAATCAATCGATAAAGTTATGATCTAATTTTCATTAATGTTTTGATTGGTTAGGTGGTTAACTTAAGATTTAATTTTTCTTCCAACTTTCGAATCATTGTTCTCAAGAAATTAAATAGTTATGATTTAAAGAAAGTTGAAGCAATTTCACAAATAGTTTTGAAATGTCTATAATAATTTAATACTGTATGTCAAATATTTGATTACTATTTATTAAGATTGAGTTTTAATGTCGTTTAATTTTTAATTAAATTTGAGTGTTGATAAATCATAATTTGGATTATTATTTATATATATAAAATATAATCTGGATTATGATTTGTATTATAAAATACACGTATAAGTGGATGATACATATTATATAATTAATAAAAGATGTTGGTTATTTTTAAATAAAGGTTAAGTTGATCTTTTATGTTTTTTATTAAGTGTTAGTTTAACAACAAATTACAAGTATACTCGTCAATATGTTTCGTTTATAATGTTTCGTTTATAAGACTAACATTTCAAATAAATTATAAATTATATCCATTTGACGTAACATATTGTAATTTTTTTTGTTTATGAATTATTAATTAAATGATATGCACACAATCTTAAATAAATATTTTATTTCACTAAATTTTTTATATGTTTATTCTGTGTTAAAAAATGTTTTCATCTTCACATCTATCAATAATATCTTTTAAAACTTATATACACATTAAATATCTTTTAAAGGATGTCCTAAAATTATTATGTGCCAACAAGCCAATAAACATCCTAAACCTGAAAACTTACTTATTATTACATTGCTGCAATTAATTTTTTATGTAACTTGATCTGTGATTGTTTGAGATGTAGGCACCAAGTAATAATAAATGTAATATTAAATGAGATATGTTCAGATGTGGTATGTAATTATTATTATTATTATTATTATTATTATTATTATTATTATTATTATTATTATTATTATTATTATTATTATTATGATAAGTATTTGTATATATAAGTAGTAATTAATAAAATATTAGCTGTCTATGTAATATGTGTATCAAGATAGGAAATAAATTTAAAATTTTATTAATGTAATAAGTAAAAGAGATAGATAAAGATACAGGTGGTTAGAGCTTATAAATATTTAAAACATGAAATTGAAGTGAATAATTATGAAAACTCACTACAATATAAAAGAAATTAAATTATATAACATAGATATTAATAATTTAGAGTCTAAAATTAATACCAATTGACAAGTTGTAAATAGTTGTGTATATATAGCTAGTGAGATGAATGCCATTTAATATAAATTCAATGTATGATTATACATATAAATTAATATTGGTTATTTTATCTTTAATTGAATAACTAGCAAGTTCTTTATAATGGAATATTTTATGATTCTAATACAATTGTCTTGTTGTCTTTGACATATTGTCTTATTCTTTTATGTGAATAAATAATTTTATACTAGTATGTGATGCAAAGAATATGTAGAATTATATATATATTGTTTCAGTTGTATATATTAGGTTATGCAAATCTATATAAAATATGTAATTTATATATTTTAATAATCTTGAAACTACAAATATTGAGGTGTTTGAAGTAGTTGAACCACTAGATCACTAATTAAACTAATTGGCCCATTATTATTTTTAAGAAAAAATTATATAAATAGCACAATTTAATTGATCCATGTTTTAAACTTTATTTTCATATAAAATATGCAATATTTGAATAAAAGAAATAAATGTTCGGATAATATAAATATTATATTTTACATACAGTTATGGTTCCCAATTATCCCTTAGCTGTCACGTACTTGATGTATACTGTGCTTGACATCCTACCCATTCGGTCCGGTCGTGTATCCGGTTTCCGGTTCAAAAGAGTGAACCGAATTGGACTTTATGACCATTGTTCAAACTACATCAGTCACATTTATATAACAATCTTGTCACACATATCTTTGTTTTCACCTTATATTTATTTTTAACTATCCTGTTCATCAAATGTTAACATTTTATATAAAAAATAGCAATTATATAAATGAATAATATTTAAGTGTAATCTAAATCAAATTCCAACTACAACTATTCATTTCCAAAATGTCAAGATTCATTATCAAGTTTATACAAATAAAAATGAATTAAAAAACAAATATTTTGTGTGTGTAAATCATCCAAATTTTTAAATTAATATAGTGTAGTGTTTTTTAATTTAAACTCTAAAATGCGTTGAATAATATATTTAAAAAAAATTAGTATTAATTAAAAAAAATATATGTATGTAAAAATATTATGAGTTTTTCCCTATGCATATCTCCTTGTCCCTATATGTACCTAAGGTTTGGGAGAAAGATTGGCATATTGGTTGGTTTTTGGTGCCTGAAACTTGGTTGCAAGAGATGTGTGTCTGAAAACTGACTTATGGCCTACATGTCTTCAAATCAACCTTGATAATATAATAGTATGTTAGGTATAAAATGGTGTGTGATGTGATGGATAACACTATATTTTGTTTCTTTTTTTAAGAGTCTGATAATTGTTGATGGATAATAACATATGCGTGAAGATGCAGTAAATGGAAGAAGCAATTCCCCTGCTGCATGATAAGAGGATATGGGAAGGGTAATGTTGTGTACTGTTTGACTGCAAGATCAGTGACATTAAACTACTTCTTGGGTACCACATATTAATTAATTAGTTAGCTACAAAAGAAGAGAGTCCAACGAATTTCAAGAACTTATTTCATTTCCTAAGTCAACTGACTGGTCAATCTTATCAACCACCTGACACAATAGTAATGTCACACCCCACGCCACCAGTTACGCCACTCAACCATCTCAAAAATTACTCACATTAATTATTTCAACCCAAAATCAATGCCCCACTTCTACATTTTATGTTTTCTATGTTCAACAGCTTTTCTTTTCCAGCAGCCTTTTAATTTAACCATTGAATTTCTGGCAATAGATATTGTATCTATTTTATGGAAAATTATTATTGAATTTCTAAAAGGAATTTTAAAGGCACTTCAACCTCTGCTTCCATAGCATAGTGGTAGTGCGTTCGCTTCGTAAGCGAAAGGTCGCGAGTTCGATCCTCGCTGGGAGCTTTTTTTTTTTTTTTTTTTTTAAATTAATTTTTTAAAAAAAAAAAAAAAATTTTTTTAACTTTTTATTTTTTTTTTTTTTAAAAAAAAATTCAAGTTTTAAAACAAAAAAAAAACAAGGCAAAATTAAGGGAAAAACAAAAAAAACACAAAAAAAAAAAAAAAAAAAAAAAA
>Ga0099825_1007743_pt1 | contig 12972 bp, 6 predicted proteins | sample SiratroredBW_FD_76838 | JGI IMG/M metagenome (GOLD analysis project Ga0099825, IMG submission 76838) | Root nodule microbial communities of legume samples collected from California, USA - Siratro red BW | ecosystem: Host-associated > Plants > Roots > Nodule | place: USA: California | collected...
ATTTAAAAAAAAAAAAAAATATATATATATATATATATATATATATATATATATATATATATATATATATATATATATATATATATATATATATATATATATAAGGCATGATCAATAATATAAATTATAATATATTAAGTAGTATGATGATTTAATTATTGTTATTAAATTAGTTTTTTTTCATAATAAGTATGAATTTCTTCTGTTTTGTTTTGTTGAACTTGGTTGGAGAGTATTTGTCATCTTTTCTTGTTATGGATTTGGCCTAATTTTTCCCTGATTTTGTATACTTTTTTTTCTTTTAATAATATGTTTCTTTTAATAATATGTGTCAGCCTAGCTGAGATGTCAAAGTTTATAGTGATGTCTATAATAATTTTTTTATGATTCATTACATATAAGAGGATTAATCCCTTTATTGGACCATTTTAAAAGATTTGTATGTAAAACAATTTACTCTTATTTTTAATTTAATGTAAAAACACAACTAACTTTTTTTTTTTATTTATTTCATAAACAAAAAGTGGATATTACTCAAACATGTTGAAATCTTCTTCAAAAGACCCAAAAGACTTCTAAGACTAATGCATGAGTGTCCTTTAAGACATGTAGTATTGTAGACATGTAGTATTGTTGTAAGTTAGATAACTTTTATACAGTATTAGGCTATTAATTTATTATTTCATATCTGTCTCATTTATCATTGAATCTCACTTTTAGTTTTTTTTTTCAAGATGAGTATGAAAAACTTATTATTAGTAGATACTCGCTACAAGACACATTATAAAATGGTATGTCCAATCATCCCTCAAATGATAATATATGCTACAATATTGAATGAACAAAAGAGGTTGAGTTTATGGCTTAGGATTATTCGAGTGAAAAATTCAAACTTTGTTTCTTCTTCTTTATGTTTTTCAAACATCGCAATTCTTTTTGTTAAATAATAAGTCTTTAATTATCACTTTTTACCTTTAAAATATAGAATTTATAAGTTTCATGTAATAAATACACGAGCCATCATTTCTTTATATTATTCTCATCTAAATAAGAATTTTGTTGCTTAAGCATAAATTTCATCATTGTCTCCAAACCTTCAATTTTGTTTGTCATACCATTTATTTCAGTGACATGTCTTTTATAGATTTTTCATCAATATTATGGGTGTCATAGTCCTCCTATAACAAAGAACTCAATCATTTTTTCTTTCCCAAACAATGACTCAAATATTTGCTCTCCATATTTAGTTGAGTTTTGAATAGAATTTTAGAGTTTAGAATAATAGAAAACATGAATGTTATCAATAAATAAAATGTATGAAACTTTCAAACATATATAACAAGTACAAATAAACTTATCATAACATATTGTGTTATTTATCCAACGCTTTTCCTTTTCGACCTTGATGACCTTGTGAAGTTTTATTAAACATTTTAGTTTTATTAACTTTTTCTCCATTAACTTTCTCAACACTATTAATCAAAAATTAGAAATTAACGGTAAACCATATATTAATGAAAAGTATTAGACATATAAAATGAGACATAACCTAATAATATTATACCAAATCAACACAAACTTTAACAAAATTAACGGATATAATATGATTCATATACTTTTGCTTAGTCTTATTCATTACATTATTTATATTAATACTTCATATTTTAGAGAGAAAAACATACATCAATATAAATATATTAGCATTTCTTAAACAAAAAATATATGAAATAATTTAAGATGGATAAAATCCAATTGTCCATATATCAATTTATGGATGAGATGGAGAGTAATATATTAATACCAGTTTTTCATGGCAATATATTCATAGTAGTTTTTTATTGTAATTTATTTTTAGTTACTTTTTACTTCGGGTTTCATAGCAGTTTTTTTTTTTCTTTTATTTTTATCTTAGAGTAATAACACATTGATCATATTATTCTTTCAATATATTATCAGTTTAATGACCTTTAGGAAAGGACAATATTTCAATTGTTCCTTTAAAATGAAATATTTTACAAAATGTATTTTCTTAATACCACGATTATAGTGTCCCCATGCATAATTTATATGTCTAAAATTTATTTTCTCAATTTAATCAATTTATCCTAAAAAAGGGTATTATGTTTATCGCAAAAATATTTAATCATTTAACCAAAATAATAATTTTATTCAAATATCATAACATATTTCCATTTTGATCCTTGAAGTTTCGGTAAATTAGAGAAAAAAAGTTTGAATTCCTTGCTATGGTTTCAAGAAAATATCTCAGGTCAAACACAACACCAACATGCCCTACATCTCTGCCCAAGATAACTCGCTACAAGATTTTAGTGAGGGATATGAATTCTTCGATAAAATATCATTAATTGAGGATCAATTTATCAACGAAAAATCTTTCTGTAGTTACTAACAGATTTTATTGACTAATAATCGACAATCAATTTACTAAGAGATTTTTACTAATTAATTTAAATTATTCGTTCATAAAATTCATTGATAATTATTGATAAATTTGATTTATCCATAAAATTCATTGATAAATTAACTGTCCAATTATCTATTATTAAAATTTGTTAGTAATTATTTATGAATTTCAACACATTGATAAATTGACCTATCTGTTCATAAAATGATTATGATAATAATAAAGTAATAACATAATAATAATATTATTATTATTAATGATAGTAATTAAGATAATAATATTAATTATGATAATAATAATAAAGATGATAATAATAATTAAAATAATAATATTAATAATGATAATAATAATAATAACAGTGATAATGATATTTGTCCTCTGAAAGATGTCTTCAGAAAAATAGAATGTAAATAAAAACTATGAGTGTCCAGTCTAAATGAGTCATAATTGACATGAGTCCAATGATCTTCTATTTAATTTAAGTTTTATTACATAGAAATAGAGAGCCACTAACCCACTAACAATAATTATAATTAGTTATTATTATCAAAATCTTATATCAAATATTATGAATAACAACTCAGAGATAACTCACAGATAAAATTAAACAACTAACATTCTAATATCCATTCTCTTACTTATCTTTTTAAGTTATAGTCAGTTAATATTTATTATTAGGAGATAATATTATAACACAGAATGAGAGGTGATATTACAACACAGGATGGTTATCAAGGAAAAAACTTCTTCCATTTGAACTAGCTTATAAAGGAATCAAAAACCTCAGTGATTAAAATAATAATAATAATAATGATAATAATAATAATAATAATAATAATAATTTTAATGATAATAATAATTACTGTTATTATTATAACAGTAATAATAATAGAAACAATAATTAATATGATAATGATAATAGTAATAATTTTAATTAAAAATATTATTAGCAACATTAATAATTATAATTATAATACGAATAATATAATAATTATATTAAATTAAAAAACTTATTTAGTGTTGTGTGTATTCGTAAAATATGAGTTGGATTTCCTCTTACAAACCGATCTTGAAGATTTTATTAAGAGTTTTCTTTTTTTTTTACCATTTTGAGATTGTTTTCTTTCTATGAATTAAAAAAATATAATATTTAATCAAATAGGATACTATCAAGAAGAATATAAATTATAATTTAACATTTATATAAATAAATGTTCAAGTTAAAAACTACAGTAGACATAAATTATATATATATATATATATATTATAAAAAAACGCTAAAATAACATTAATATATTTGTGTCGACAAAAAATCGATTTAAATAATGTCGATTAAAATGTCGATGTTTAAAATAAAATATATAATATCAGTTAGGCTCATACAAAATTTGTAGTAATTTAAAAAAAATTAAAATTGTGTCGGCCTAGCTTACGTAAAAAGAAATTAAAAAAAAATTATTATGACGCTTTGACTTAAGGTAAGCTTTGCGTCGGCCTGACCTATATAAAAAAAAAATGATATGATGGCTTGGTCCATGCTACACTTTACGTTGGTCAGGCCCACGCTAACTTAAATAATTTTTTTTTAATTTGAAAGTAGTCACGACAAAAAAAAAAAATATAATTAAAATTAAATTAAATTTAAAAAATAATAAAATTTAGAAATACAATATGAAATAACAATATTATAATTATATTAATAAAATATAAAAGTAATGAAAAAAGATAAAAATAAAATAAAATAGATATAAGATTGTAATTTAATAAAATTAATAAAAAAATATTTAATCATAATTTTTGAAATTTAATTGAATATTGAATCATAAAATATAAATGAATGATAATTAAATAATAAAATATAAATGAATGATAATTAAAGTATAAAATATGATAGTTGAAAAATAAAATATGAGTGAATATAAGATATAACATGTTAAAGGATACTTAATTTGTTAAGATATAAGATAAAGTTTTTAACACTAGTGTTAGTATCTTTTTATCTAAATTGACATAAATTAAACTTTAAGAAACTTATGTAAAAGAGATACTGGTTAGAATATAAACTTGTCAAGTAAGAGTAAATCTGATGAGCAACATAAACGACTTATCATTTAAAACTATATAATAATTTATAAAAATTTGAAAGTAGTTAAATTATTAACCTAAATAAGAGTTAAAATGATAAAAAATAAATTACTCATAAATAATTATATTTATTTTACATATATATGTTAAATTGTATTTGTGTATTACGTTTTTGTATTATACACAAGAATAAAAATTAAAGTTATTTATAGTTGAATATATTAAGTCATGCACAAATATTATCTGAATATTAATAATAGGATATAAAAAAAGAATAAATTGTCAAAAATTTAGAATAATAATAACACACAAATTTATTAATAACACAGTAAAATAAAATATAAATAATATAAAAAAATGATATTGATATGAAATAAAAAAATTAAGTCTAATTTTCAACCTTTATTCAATCATAATATATTTAATTATAATTTTATTATTTGTTAAATAATTTCAAGTTTAATTATAATTTTATTAATTATAAGATAATTTTAATTATGATGGTGTGAAGTATACGGTAATTAAATAATATTAATAATAATAATAATAATAATTATAATTATAATAATAATAGTAATAGTAACAATAATAATAATTGTAATTGTATTAATAAAGTATAATGATAATTGTAATATGATTGAAAAACTTTTTCTAGTCTAATGGTTGTGGGTTCTGTTTAGTTGCTAGGAAGTTTTGGGTTTGAGTCTCTTTGATGTAGTTTGTCCAACACTTTAATAAAATCACTAATAGTGGATAATAAAATTACAAATAAAAATAGTGTAAAATAAAAAATGACTTAATTTTTTTTAAATAAATTCAATAGTTTTTACGTCGGCGTGACTTACATTAAATTTGACAGATTTTGCGTCAGTCTGACCCATATTAAATCTACACTATTTGTGTCTAATTTGTAGTTGATGCTAATTTTATGTTGCTTTCAAGATTTTAGCATATGTTATTCAACTATCGTTTTATCGACTCAATAACGTGAAGTTTTACTTATTTATGTGTTTTTAATCCATACTAAAACAGATATTTTTTTAGTATATATATATATATATATATAAAGTATCACCTTGTTGATTTAAATTTTTGATATGGATTTTGTAAAACTATCAGCTCGTTGATTTTACGTAGGTACAGACTCAAGGTCCACAATTTCCTCTGAAAATTATATCAGTCATAGTGGTCCGAATTTTCAATGTACTTTGCCCTAGAATGCGATATAGGATTCTTCGAATGACTTATATGAACATTGTCATCATATATAATTTGAATGTTACCTTCGTAGACATAATAACCTTTTAATTGATTTTTAATCTATATCATAGAGAAGTATTTGGCTTCCGTTGTAAAAGCGTAATTGTTCCTTGCTTCCAAGATATTAAACTGTCACCAATGGAGTGACAACCCTACTTGTATTCTTTCTCTTTATTCTGTCTCCAGTATACTTACTTCGTTAAAGGTTTCTTATCCTGTAATTAATAGTGTTTTCAAGTAGTGAAAAATGTGTTTGAACATAATGAAGTGTAGTTTTCTTAGGTCGGATTAGAAACAAACACAAACAAGATGTTTGACTTAAACATTGTAAAATAGGGGAGTGAACCAATCATCTGTCTTACACTACTAGTTGAATAATTTTTTAGACCTAGAGATTTTGTTAGATGTATTGACGTTTTCATTTCCTTTTGGTCCTCTGGTTTCTCTTTTTTTAAAAGATCCTTAACATATTTTTTTTATGTATAAATATGACATTGCCTAACTTAAAAGAAGAATTGTTGCTCAACCATCATACTAAATTCACATTTTACATAAGCATTAATTACTCCTCACATATATTTGTTACCTACATTGAATATAATATTATCAACATAAATTTTAAACTAAAGTAAAATCAGAAAAGTAATCTATGCGGAGTGGAGCAGGTTTATTTTTCTTATGATAAAACAATTTTTAATAAAAAAAAATCCGAGACACTCATTCCAAACTTGAAAAGTTTGTTTAAACCGATAAATAACTCTCTTTCATTTAAAAACATGATTTGGAAAGGAAGTAGTCTTAAACTCAGGAAGTTATTCTAAGTCAACTTTCTCTTTGATTAAACCGTTAAAGAATATATTTTTTACGTTCATCTGATAAAATTTCATTTTACTAAAAACAACAAATAAAAGCAAAATGTAAATTAGTTACAATTAACATTTCTTTCATATTCTAATAAATTTAAATATTTTTTTTACATAAAAACATATATAATAGTATTGGAAATAATATTAAAGAATATTGACTACTGTGATATTGAAGTTGAAATGTTTTAAAACAAAGTTAATGTATGCTATGCTTTTTTTAACAGTTATGAATTAAATAAATTAAAAAGGACACTTAAGACTACTCAAACACTATTACAAATAGAGATTACAAATAAAGACGTAGACATTAAACCTGACAAACAACATCTAAAACACGAACCAACGTCAGAAACCTAGAACAACTTAACAAGAGAATACATCTAACATGCAAAAACTAAGAACCATCCTCCTACTGCCATTAGACATGGTCAATATTAGTGACAGCAAAGTCTGGAAATAATGAATTTGCTAGAGACTTGCCCAATAGTTCTATTACATAGTCGTTTTCCTTTGCTTTAGGGTTTTTACCTATCCTTTATCAACAGCAATACTATTATTACAAGCATCAATACCTTATCCTGTGATTCACCAACCTCCAAGAGAAAAAAAAAGTCCCTACAAATAACCTACAATCCCTAATATTCTATTCTTCACATCTCATTACCTACTCTGTAAAAATACATACTAATGCCTTCAGACATGATTCCGGATACAGATACTAATCATTGAGAATTGTACCCCTAAATTTTTATATTTTGCGTAAAATCATCCTTTAATTTCAGCAAGATAAAATATTTTCTCACAATCTACAACGCCATTTATAACCCAGAAAGAAAAAATAGGTATTGTTTTTATTTTCTTTAATCATAACGTCATAAAAAGTTCATTAATTTTGTTAAAGTTGCTTCACTAAATTAATTTTTGATAATGCTCTTGTTATATTTATACCATAATCAAAATAAAAGGATATACGTAACTCTAGACCAACATCTATCTCGTAACCATTGCTCTACTTTACTATATTTGTGGATTGTGACCCTGTAATTAGTTGAGGCATATATTGAGACCTAAATTTGAGATGATGAGAAAAGCACCAATATTAGTAATATTTTACATTTGAGTTTGGCAAGAAGTGTTAGCTAAATTTCTTGTGCGTGTTTCATTCAAAATACGATAAGCAAATAACAAAACCAAAGAATTTACCCATGCAATAACATTCAATTTGTTTGAGAGAGATATAGAAGAAGAGAAATTTGACAATGTCAACTTTGAGTATACCTCCAGTGATACCATCACCTCGAGAAGATGCTGTCAAGCTGCATAAAGCTTTCAAAGGTTCTTAATAAACACACACAAACTCACAAAGAAATAGTTTTTGAATTTTTTGTGTTTCTCCTCATTATGTCATGTTAAATTACTTTTACAATTTTTAAATACAACAAAGAAATATAATTAATTCAATATATTAGGGTTTGCAGGTCTTGGTTGTGACACGTCTAAAGTTATCAACATCTTAGCTCATAGAAATGAAGAACAACGCAGTCTGATTCAACAAGAATATGAAACCACCTTCTCTGAACTACTTTCCAAACGGTTATCAAAAGAACTTCATGGGCATGTCAAGGTACTTAGACAAATGTCAGTATTGTGTTGCCCTTAACATAATTCTATTTAGGTATTTTTGTTATTGTGGTTCAGTAACAATGAAATAAGTGAGGTGTTAAGTTTTTTTTTTTTATTATTTAATATACGTTTAGTTCCTTTTGTATTGTCTTTTTTTTTTTTTAAAAATGTTCACCGTTATTTTATGAAAAGTTGATTGTCTATTTTAATTGAGAAGGTTTGATTCATCCATTGACCTTTATATTCAATATTTAATAAAATGTTAACTTGACAATATAATAAAGTGTGACATTAGCATTTTCTTTCAATGTTGAATATCAAAATAACAAATTAACGAAAGGAAAAAAAACTTATTTGTAATATTACACGTATTATTCTTCACTTAGTTTTGAAATTTTATGAGAGACACCTCAGAAATAGTGAAAAAATGGGAAAAATTTTACAACTTTTTTCAAGTTTCTTAGAAGAAATTTAGAATGAGAGTTTCTCTTATAAGAAAAATACATTCAAGAAGATTTTTTAAGAGAATATTCTCATTTTAAAGATTATAAAAGAATAAGAAGACAAACAATTATACATAGTCAAATTTAAAATAAAATATCACAAAAGACAGGGGTCTTATTTATAAATACATAAACTCTTTACACTTAATATACTAAGAAACGTGAGACTAAAATGAAACAAAGTGTAGCTGCACACATCAAATTTGGCACTTATAAGAAAGGAATCCCATATCAACCAAATTAAGACTTTTTCATGTGTTTATATGCACCACTCCTCCCACATGTATGTTGTCCGAAATTGACTTTCTATTTTAGGGTTTTAGGGTTTTGACTCTCCAAATTAACTATAAATAAGGTATACAAGTTTGAATTTTGAGAATTAGGGTTTAACCATCCAATCAACCCTAATTGAGGCTCAAATAGAAATCCCTTGTAGGTTCACTTATGCTTCTACCTTTTACAAATGAAAAACTACACTTATACATGAATGTACATTTTTTTACAAGACTTAGGAGAAAGAGAAAGAATATATGGTATTGTGGTTGGATGGTCCTCCATCATACTCTCATTCTTGAGACAATTATGTATAGTCAAATTCAAATTCGATTTCAAAGTGAGATACAAGAGAAGACAATGGGTCTTATTTATAGATGCATAAACCTCTTGCACTTGATGTAGATGTGAGACTAAAATAAAATAAATTGTAGTTGCACACATCAAATTCGGCGCCTAAGAGAAAGTAGTCCCACATCAAGCACATCAAGGCTTTTCCATGTGTTTATAAGGATCACTCCTCATTGCATATGCCTTGACCAAAATTGATTCCTTATTTTAGTGTTTTAACTCTCCAATTGAACTCTAATTGAAGGTGTATTGTGGTATAAGGTTCAACCACCCAATTAACCCTAATTGAGACCCAATTGGAGACCCCTTGAAGGCTACTTATGCTTTTACTTTTTACAAAAGAAAAACTATACTTATAAATGCATCTACATTTTTTACAAGAGTTAAGGGAAAGGAAAAGAAATTATAATATTTTATTCTCTAAAGGAAGAGTGTCTTCTTATATTCATCTCTTTCTAATGGTTGGATCGTCCTCTATCATTTCATCATGAAATTTTCACTGAACATATTGCTGATGTAAGATTTTGAATCTAACTGACATAGGTGGTGTATACAAATTTTATGCAACCAAAATTATAATTAAAATAGTAATTAAGAATATAAATTTGCAAAAACATTTAATTAGATCAACTTCTCAAAATGACAATAATAGAATAAGTAAAACACTTGTGCTTTTTACCACTCTCAAATGAAAAGATAATATAGTTTTATTTTTCTCATGTTGTTTCTAAATGCTTTCAGAAAGCAATATCACTTTGGCTGCATGATCCTCCAAGTAGGGATGCTAAGGTAGTGAGAAAAGCCCTAAGGACAACAGTTGTTGATAATCAAGCTTTAACGGAAACTATATGTTCTCGTACTCCATCACAACTTAGGCGATTAAAAGAAGTTTATTTATCAACTTATCATTCCTCTCTTGAGACGGATATTGAAAACGAACTAAGTGGCGATCATAAAAGGGTGCTTATCTATCTCAAACTCCTCCTATCTTTTTGGAATATACATTTTTACTACGCATTATCTGTATATGATTTATATATTCAAGGTGAAAACATTTATTACAGTGAAGAGTAGGTTGTTTTTTACAACCAAGTTTAAAAAATGAAAAGAAATATAACACTACAAAAAAAAGCTATTTAGAGACTAATATTTAACTATCAAATGAAATGGTTGCTAAGCGTGACCAAAATAGTCACCAAATTAAATTTTGGTTGCTAAATAACTACAAAATAGAAGTAATGAATTAAATTTAGTGACCAATTAAGTCAAATAATTGGTATCTAACATTAGCTACCAAAGTTTTTGTGACCTATGCCATTAGATTTTAAATTGGTATCTAATTAAGTTAGAGACTAATTTAGAATCTAATGTATAGGTCACTAAAACCTTGGTAGCTAATGTTAGAAATCAATTATTTAACTTAATTGGTCACTAAATTCAATCATTACTTCTATTTTGTATAATAACCAAAATCTAATTTGGTGCCTATTTTAGTCACAATTAGTAATCATTTCATTTGATAACTAAAAATTGGTCTCTAAATAACATTTTTCTTGTAGTGTAAGTTCATAATATTAAGTAATGTTATAGGTGTAAATAATAATAACTAATCTTATATCTTCCAATATATTTTTTTTCTATCTCAATCTATCATCAAGATTGAGACCTTTGCTTAAATGAAACAAGATTAATTTCACCTGAATCAATACAATATTGATAAATTAGTTGATAGCACGAAAATTATGTTATTGGTCTACATCTTCTTTTCCTAAATTATATGTAAAGGCTAGGCTAATGGATATAAAAAAAATATTGAAATACCTTCATTATATAGCATAACCCATGTTAGAAGAGAAAAAAGAACTTCATACGCAAATAGAGTAAGAGGAAATAAAAATTATGTATGTTATGTTTAAAATATTGGAATCAACTCAACTAAAATTGTAGTCATGGAAGTTATAGAAAGAAAATATCCAATTAATATAACCATGACTCTTAAACTATAGTTAGGGTTTCGATTTCCAAGTCCATGTGTATAGAATAATATCAGTTGAAAGAGATTTCACGAATAAATGTTAGGACCTCTTTAAACAGTTTTTATAGTTCTCATTATAGAGCATTAATACAAAAAAAAAGTTACTAGTGAGTTGTACTAAACAAAGTTTGGATCCACTTCATATATTATTTTTAACTCAACAATAATGTTTGGAACTATGTTGCTATGGTAGGTCCATGTAAGTTAATTTTGTGACTAATAAGATTCTTGCAATATTTGAGGAGATATAGTAATCCTGATAAAACAGTAATGAAAACTTGTGTAAAATCTTGACATGCTAATGTTGATACTTTAATATAGTTGTTGCTTGCATATATAACTACACCACGTTATGAAGGCCCAGAGTTGGACCCTGGAATTGTAGAGGATGATGCAAAACAACTCTATAAAGCAGGAGAGAAAAGGATGGGAACTGATGAGAAGATGTTCATAAAGATTTTTAGTGAGAAAAGTAGCACACATTTGGCTGCAGTTAACTCTGTTTATATGGCTTCGTATGGACACTCACTAGAAAAGGTAAAAATTATTTTCTTTCACACTTTATTTTCTGTGGAATAATTTTGAAATAGATCAGTTTCAACTTTCAAAAGTTTTTCTAAATCTCTTGTCATTTTATCAAGTGCTATTCAAATCACTTGAAAGATAGAAAAAATGGCTCATATTAAAAATTAAAGAGGCTAAAAATATGACAAAAAATAGATAAATTAACATATGTAGGAAAATCTTGAACATGTTTTTACCTTTTTTTTTCTCATGCAGGCAATAAAGAAAGAAACATCTGGGTCTTTTCAGAATGATCTCTTGACCATAGTGCGTTGTGCTACTGATTCTGCTCTGTACTTTGCCAAGGTAATTGTTGTTCCCAAGTTATATGTAATTTTTTTATGCACTTTGTTCTTTTTTGTTGTTGTTGTTTTTAATCAAATAAAATGTATAAAAATACGGGGACATGAAACATATTTTAACAATATAGACACATTTTTATTATAACAATTCAGACACATTATAAAAATATATATGTGGAGTGAAAAACTATATGTGTATCATACATGGAATTTATGATTTCCTCATTTGAAATATTTTCTTCAACACCCTAATTGAAGCTTTCTACTCCAAGAAATTACAGATTTGATAGAAGGAAATAATAATAGAGAAGAAAGACATATTCTGATATAGACTGCATTTGGCTGGCCATTTCAATTAGTTTATAACCTAGTCGATTAATTTATAAAATTATTTGATAATATTATAGGTTTTCCTAAGAAGCCTAATATTTCACTAACATATAAATTTTTATAATTATTCTATGAGAGCATGCTCATAAACATCAAAATATCATTAGAGAAAAAAAAAAAAAAAAAAAAAAAAAAAAAGGAAAAAAAAAACAAAAAAAAAAAAAAAAAAAAAAAAAAAAAAAAAAAAAAAAACAGATACAACATGGGAGAATAAGACCAAGGTTGATATGAAAAAACAAGAGGATTAATAGAACTTATATTGCGACAATCACATACAGTTTATAAAAAAAATCCA
>Ga0099825_1007744_pt1 | contig 12969 bp, 4 predicted proteins | sample SiratroredBW_FD_76838 | JGI IMG/M metagenome (GOLD analysis project Ga0099825, IMG submission 76838) | Root nodule microbial communities of legume samples collected from California, USA - Siratro red BW | ecosystem: Host-associated > Plants > Roots > Nodule | place: USA: California | collected...
AAATATATATATATATATATATATATATATATATATATATATATATATATATATATATATATATATATATATATATATATATATATATATATATATATATATATATAAGGGACATGAATAAAAGTATGTAATTTATTAACAATTTAATTTGAAAAAGTAATAATAAGTATTCAAAGTAAAAATTTGTACTAGTAAGAAGTAGATACTTATTTAAGAATCTTTTTATGATTTTCACTGTCTTTAAGAAAGGATGCATGAAACATTTTTATATTGTTTTTCATTCTAGTTCTTCAAGCAATATTAAATAGTTTAAATAAATCAAAAACTTGAATTTTTTTATAAAATTTTTGTTAAATATGTTTTATAAAATATTAATACTTAAATTTCTTAAGTTCTTACTATTCAAAGTAAAATGTCGGATATATACTTTATTAATGATTTTTATATCTAATATTATAATTACTTTAGTCTAATATTATTTAAATGTATTCATCATACATCTTTGAAAGAGTAATATATGACATACATTCTATTATGTAACATTGTAACATACATATCACTATATGTATTATATCAATATATAAAATGATAAAATGTCTTATCTAGTATAAAATGGTAAATGCCTTATCTTCTTTTCTTTACTTTCTCAATTACAATACAATTTTCACTTTTCCTTTCCTTTTTTTCTTTCTTTCTTTGTCTTTTCTTTCTTTCTTTGTCTTATATTTTCTTAGACTTTTTTTTTTTCCTTTTCCATCAACTCACACTTTTATACTATCTCTTTTTACCTTTTTAATTTTATTTTTATAAAAATATTTTAGAGATATTTTCATCCAAATGTTTATTTCTCCCTTTTAAAAAATAAGTCTTCATCTTTTTAATTTTTTTTATTATTATTAAATATTCTTAAAATATTTTATATTCATAAATATTATAATATTTTTATTTGAAAATATTAATAAATATAAAAATAATAAATATTTATAAATAATATGATTTTAATATATAATTTTTTAAAATATTACATTATAAATCTTTAGATGATACAAGAACTTTTAATACTAAAAAAAGTTATTAAAAATAAGTGAAAATAAACAATAAAAAAAACTGAACGAGTTTTAAGAGTGAAAACCAAAGGAATAAAAGAAAAAGACTTACATGATTTCAAAAGAATATAACAAAATAGATGAAGAGAAGAATATGAATCGTAATAAAAAACCATTTAAAAAGAGATTATGTAATAGTTTAAAAGTTTTATAACATTTACCATTCAATTCTTATAAATAAATAAAGTATAATTTCAAACTATAAAATATTTAATACATAAAAAGATAAATAAAAAAGAAAATAAAAAAATTATTTATATTTTTTAATTTATTATTATTAAATATTTATAAATATGTTATATTTATAATTCATAAATATTATAATATTTGTATTCCAAAATATTTATGAATATGAGAAAATAATAAATAATTATAAATAATATATTTTTAATATATTGTATCTGAAAAACATCGTATTATAAATCTTTAAGGTGTTGTTTGAGTTTGACGACGGATTTACGCTAATTTACTAATTTACTGTTTATAAAAAAAGTTTACTGTTTTGTAAGAAAAATTTACATTTTAACAAATAAAATATTACTTAAAAACAGAATTTGATAACATATCCCGTGAATAGTATTTCTTTGTTGTTTTTGAGAAGATTTGGGAAAAATAACGAATTTTGATCAAATGTTTTATATATTTAATTTATTAATACTAATATTTATATTATAATAAAATAAATATTATTAATTATATAATATATTATAATTATTAATAAATAATAATAAATTTAATAAAATTATAAATTAATAATAATAAAATCAAAAATAATAATATAATAATAAAAATAAAAAAATTATTAAAATGATAATAAAAGTATAATAATAAAATTAAAATTATAATATAATGATATTATTAATAATAATAACTTAATTTTTTATTTTTATTTTTATTTTAAAATAATTGATATTTTCTATAATTTTATTAATTAAAATAATAATTTATTAATTATATTTAAAAAATTAATTATATTTAATCTAAATTAAATTTAATTATAATTTTCTTTATTAAAAAATTATTTTATCAACTATATCTATCACATCATTCACAAACTTCTATAAATTTTTTCTTTTTTTCGCCATTCATCCTTCCATCCAAATAACCAAACTTTCCTCTCAAATCTTCTTAAATCTACTTCTTTAAATCCACTCCATCAAAACTCTAAATGATACAATAATCTCTAACACTAAGTTAACAAGAAAAACTAAAAATAAAAAAAAAACATATGAGAACAAAAAAAATAAAAACACAAATCAATAACTTACTATTACTATTTTAAAGTTGAAAACCAATAGCATCTTAGAGAAGAAAAATAGAAGACTTAACGTAAGCTCAAAAAAGATACCAACGTAGATGAAAAGAAGAAAATGAATCCAAGTCATATCTTTTTGTTGAAGGAAAACTTTTGAAGAGAGATTACACATCTTTCATTTCTTCTTTTACTGTAAAATTAGATATGATTTGTATTTTAGAATTATTAAACATATTATTCATATTGTTTTGTTGTCAAGTGAAGATTTAAATGTTAAAAGAATAACGACAATAATAGTGTGAAAAAAGAAGAAGAAGATAACACAAAATACAATATATAAATTTAGGCTTTAGGAATATGTTATAGGAAACTATTATAAATATCTTAATAATTATATTTTAATAGAAACAAATATATGCTTATAAATATGTTATTCCTACATTTTTTATATTATTATAGGAATTTATATGACTGTTAAACTTTATTTGCAAAATAGACATTTTTATTTTTACTAAGTTTGTTTGTGTGGAAAAATTATCCATTATACAAATAAAAAGATAGAAATAACACGTTAAAGAAAATTTAAAGAAAATTTAAAGATGATAAAAAAGGAGTTTTATAATATTAAAAGTATATTGGTTTATATTCATACTCGAGAGCGTGAAGTAGGTGAGAAAGAAGAATATTTTCTGTGGAATAAGTGATAAACAAGAATATCTTTTTTTTTCTGAAATATGTAAAAAAGATAAATATTTTTTTTTCACTTATTCAATACAACACTTGGAATGTTTTTTTTTACTATATTAATGATGTAATATTAATTATTAATTTTATTATTAAAATAAAACAGGTAATGTTTTAATTACTTATTTATTTATTTATTTTTTGAGGGTGTTGTATTTTATATATGAAAGTAGTTCATGAGTTTTTATATTTTTTTTAAGTTAAATTTTCTTATCTTCATATTAATGTCTTTAGATATATTTAGATTAAATGTTTTAAATTTATTATTCGAGTTTATCAATTTCATGTATATATAATCATGTTAAACTGATTTATTAATAAAAGTAATACTTAAGGTTAAGAAGAAACTTTACTTTTATACATAAGTTAAAAAAATATATTATTATTTAATTTAATAATTAATTAATATAAAATATATTCACAAATCTGTTCTTGTATTAAAAATATATATATTGTAAAAGTATTTTATAACAAAATTTGAATAATAAGATATTGTTTACAATTAAAAATAAGTTCTCTATTATCCGTATTGGTGAAATATTCTTTAAATATGTTTATACTAAATATTTTAAATTTATCATTTAAATTATTAATATTATAATTGTTTAAAATTTTGGAAAAATATATTTTCACTCATATTGAACTGATTTGATAATAAAAGTAATATTTAATGTTGGAACCCCCCACCCGCCCCCACTTCATAAAATAATCAATTTTATGTACTTTTTTTAAAGTTATCTGTATTTTTTTAATAATATTTTTTATTTTTCGTTTCTCTTAAATTTAATATATTTCTTATGCATGATTTTGTTATTTTACAATGAATTTGTCAGGAAATATTACATTTAATTAAAGTACTTTGGTTATTTTTACAATTCAACACATTGTTTTATTACTGATAACTGTTATTTATAAAATATAAAATATTTACTATTTTATTATATTATTTTTCTTCCGTTGTTTTCTTCTCTATTTTATAATGTAATCAAGAGAAAAAAAAACAGTGCAGATAATTCAAACATATAAAGCATATTATTAATTATAATTATATAGTGACGTTCTTAGCAGTATTTTGGCTCCTAATTTTACTTTTACACACACACACACACATATATATATATATATATATATATATATATATATATATATATATTTATATTTAGCACTCTAAATTTTTGTATCTCTATAAAAAAAAGTTTAACACTTTCAAAATATTTTTTAAAAATCTGTCAATTATAATAATTAATTAATTATAAAATTATATTAATTAGTTATGTTTCTTTTTCCACTTAAAGACCATCAAAATTTGTACATGGATAATCCCTACACTATTTAACATTCTATAGTGATATATATTATTTAACTACATTGACCTGATACATGTATATAATGGACATGAATAAAAATATATAATTTACTACAAAATTAATTTGAAAAATAATAATAATATGTGTTTAAAGTAAAAATTTGTAATAATAAGAACAAAAACTTATTTAAGTATTTTTTCATTTGATATCAGAAATATTAATTATTTGTTATGAATTTTATATTTAATTAATCATTATTTTATCATTAGTTAGATGTGACTTAAGTGAATTTTTTTCACTTAAAAGTTTACATAATGTTTTTCATGTTCAAGTACTCGAAGGTTTTCTTAATTTTTATATTAAGAAAATTAAACAACATAAAAGAAAAGAAAATTTATAAATTTATTGTTTTAAAATTTATTTGGACTGGTGTCAATTCTTTAAATAGATTTAACTCAGATTTTATTATTGTAAAAACTCTTAGATGAATTTTCTCGAATTATCATTAAAATCTATAAAATTTTTTAAAGAGATATAATTTTAATAAAATAAAAAAATATTTATAATCTATTTATAAATTTTATTAAATATTACAAAACATTTTAAAATAAGATTACCTTAAATTTATAAAATTTGATTACCATGAGCTTTGTATATTATGTTTACATCTAAAATGAACAAAAGTTATATCAATATTTTCAAAACTAAAATAAACTAAAACAAATAATATGTTAAAAGTCATTGACCTATAATCAATAAAAGTGATATGAGTATTCAACTTTTTATTAAGAAGTCAACTTCCAATATGTGATAAAAAAACATATATAAATAAAGTAAAATATAGTAATTTTTTAAAATCATTTTAAGATTGATCAAAGTCTTGAGTTCATTGTGTAATTCTTTAATCAAAACCCTAAAATATAAAAGAAAATTAGTAATAAAATATATTTTAAAGAATATGAAATTAATTAAAATTTAAATTATTTCGAGTGAAGTTTGAAATGTTACATAAGAAGAACTTGATTTTGATAATTTTGTGTAAAAAAAATCATTATTGCTTTTAATAATTTATTTTGCTTTTTTTTTTCAGCCATTTGCATATTTGTTACTACTTTTGATTTGAATTCATTAACCTTTCAAAACAAAAACAAACAAAATTATTCAACGTTTATGGTTAACAAATTTAATTATATATAAACTAATTATGATGAATATCAAAAGTAACAATCAGAAATATAAAAAAGTATATTACTTGAGGGTATAAGAGTTTGATACTATAGATACAGATAAAAGGGATTTGCTGTTTTAAAACAGAGCATGGCAAACAAATTCAAAATATACTACTCTTTCTTAGAACAAGTAAACATCTAGGAGGTAAAACACTAAAAGCTCCTATGGAAATGTTACTATTTTAAATCATGTATAATTTTTAATAATATTTATGAAACATATTTAATATAAATATTTTGAAAGACAATAAGTATGACAAATTATTATAATATTATTGAAGATTCTTATCATAACATAAATACCAACTCAAACATAAGTTGCTATTATAATTTTTTTTTATCAAAAATATGTGATGTTGTGAATATTATATGTATATTTGAAATTGTATATTATTATAATATAATTGTTACAATTTGCTCACACCTAAACTATAACTGTTATTATCATACTTGTTATGCTGGATAAATATATATAAGGCATAACTAAAAATAATAATTATATATATATATATATATATATATATATATATATATATAAGTTAAAAGTTTTTAGAATACTATATATAAATTTCATTTTTATTGATAATTTTTTATATAACTAGATAAATGCATCATTAATATAAACATATGGTTTTTGGTACACCAGATATCTTTAAGTAGTGTCTCTGGAATTTCATGTGATTTTATTATTCACATAACTACGTAACATGTAACATGTTAATTTAATATATATTTCAATTACACTGAGTTAACAGTTAATAAGCCAATCAATCACTGGACACTAAAAATATTGATAGAAAATAAAGGAGGAATTAAGAAGTACAAAAAAAATTTCCAATTAAACTAAAAGTTAAATTCTGAAATATTAGAGTAAAGAAAAAGTTATTTAGCCCATTACAATATTAATGTATCTCCCATGTCAGTGTGTACATAACCCTAATTTAGTAAACTGAATTAATGAAACACTTTGTTACAAAGTATGATAACGTGAAAACATGTGACGGTTTGGCTTACGTATGTACTTCACATGTCGTATAAGTTAAAAGGAGCATTTGAAATTTGGAAAACTTTTAATATTTGAATTTGCACAATCATTTTTATTTTTTATTTTTTATAAACAGAGACTTGTTCCGTAGAAGCATACATTGATGTGGTGTGTTTTGGCCATTGGTGCAGGTGCAGTTAACAATAAGGAAATTAGTAAAATAAAAAATTATTTAAAATAAAAAAAAATTAAGTAAATCATGTGCATGTGGGATATGTCAAGAATAGAAGATGACACATGTGATGATAAGGGGACCTGCATATACACTGTTAGCACAAGTTTTCTTTTTCTTGCAAAAACTTAGGTGTGAAATCAAAGCAATATTTTAAAACTAATGTTGTTAAATTAATCTTGAAGTAAAAATATTAAATGACAGAATTAATACATTAGTTTTTGTGGTTAAATATTTTAGATGAAATTTATTGAGATATGTCATTCCATGAGTAGTGCATGATTCAATTTTCTCAAATACTATTTTAGGTTTTTATTTCTTTATACAAAAATGTAATTATAAGAAAATATTTGTAATAAAAATTTCATAATCAATATTTATACCTATAACATAATTATAAAGAAATTAGATAATTTTGGTTTAAGGTAATAATTAATAGTTAATTTATAAAATTAACTAATTAATGGTATTTCTCAAATAGTAAAATTTAAATAATATTATAAAGTTCAGGGCATAAAGTCCTTCAGCCGACCCTTAGATTGTTGTGTAAAAGTTAAGATTAAGTGCTTTTGATTTTGACATTAATTGTTTATTTTTGTCTTTATTTTATTGTTAGAATCTTCTACTTGAAGGATTTGACCTGAAGCAGACAAACTTCCAGATTTTGTTCATATCAGAAGTGATAGAGGTTTATTAGAAGTTAATTAGTATCTTAAACAACAAATTACAAAACTAATATAATAACACACTGGAGTATTCGTGCACATCAAAATAATGATAGAAATACTAATACTAAATAATTAGTCTTTATGTAAATTATTTTGATAAATACACATGAAGATCAAACAATAAAAAAAAGCACATAAAAATTAGTACAATTTACTTATTCTTAAAAACATTCTATTCTCTATGAACAGTTGTAAGTTGACAATCAAATCTATTGATATTCTAATAATATAAAGATATTTTCTTGTCTTAGTCTACTAAAATACATATTTATAATAAAATTATGATGGTTCAAGCCAAAGTAATAAAAAAAAAAATTCTAAGTAAATTATTATGTATTTGTTGTATATTTTTTCATGATAGTTTTATATTTATTTATAAAATAGATTATTACTTAGTCTCTGAGTTGTTACAATACATTTTTCATATATTTGTAGAGATAAGACAATATTTATCTATCTGTTTTTGTCAAAGTTTTTATATGATTTTCCGTCATTCAAACATTGCATCAGATGTTAATTCATTTCTATTCCAATTTATAATATTTATTCTGATTATACTCATGGTTAGAATCTAAATATTAGTTAGATAAAATGGTTGAGTAAATTTTGGAGAAGAGATTAGTCATAAACATGATAAATCTTGAAAGATCATTTCAATTTTAGAAATCAATGTGGTTTGATATACTTAGAAATAGGATAACCCATAAATTTTTTAAAATCAACCATAATTATGTTAATGATGTTAATCATGTGAACTAACAAGATTAAGAAGAAGGGAACACCAAGATTAAGTTAAATAAAAATTCAAATTTAAAAATGTACAATTTCAAACCTATTAGTTTAAAGGATGAATGAAACACCATTTTGCCCTCATTTGAAGCATGACAATTATTTCCACATTAAATGAATTTGCATTTATGTGTATATAACATAACTTCAAAGCCAAGAAACAACCACAATCCTCATAAGTTTAGAATTAACACAATATTATAATTTATTTAAGACACTTATTTTTGTGTAACTTATTTTATACTCTTCAACATACTTATCACAATCTTGTATTATTTTATCTATTTTTAGTTTAAATATCTTACACTAAACACTCTCTATTGTTTATATCATGTTGTAAAGTAATCTTTCACCACCTCTTAATGGTTATAGTTTGATATAAATCATGATTAAGAAATTCACAAATTAATTCATTCGAATTTTAGTTTAATAAAGTTAATTATTACACATAAATGTCAAATAATGTAACCCTAATTACTAGAATATGATGGATAAAAAAGCCTAAACATATGGCATTGATTTGATGTTACAACATGGATGGTGGCGTGATAACTTCTCTTTGTGATGAAAAATTGGTTTTTTTCTATTTTTTTTTCAAACATGGCGTCTCCACTGAGTTTCTTTTTCTGGAGGATTCATTATAATATTTTTCTGCAACATTTTACTTGACTTGACTTTCAAATTTTCATTGAAATATTAATTTCACCAAGTTAAAAAGTCATTTATTAGTATGTGAAGTTGCTACTTTGAAACTAGAAAGTGTTGCAGGGTGCATCAGATCTAATAACATAATTGATTTACACCAATTAAGAAAGTTTTCCTTTTGAACTTGATATTAAAAATAAAGACAATAGAAATAAAATTTTGATTTAATAAGACATTTTAAAATAATGTTGTATATTTTTTTTTATAGTTGACATAAACATGTAATCTTGATTTTCTTATATTATTGACCAAATGCAATATACATTCGATATTAAGTATACAACAAAAAAATTCATTATTCACATTTATATATAAAGTTGAGTTACTTCCAATAGAGATCTTTATAATGATTTTATAAAATATATATCTTAAGTTATTTTTCACAATCTTTGAATAAATATAAAAAGCCATTGCCACCCTTAAATAAAATATATCTTAAAATATTTTGATAATGTTCTAATAAATATAAAAAGTCATCACCCTTATATTGATATTCCTAAAAATTAAAACAAACTTTTGTGAAATTAAGCATAAAAATTATAAAGAACGATAAATATAAAAAAGTATGAATATTTGACAAATTTAGCAAGATAATTGCAACCAATTTAGTAAGAAAAAACTTCCTGAATTATCTAAAGTTGTTTCATGGTCAATCCTCAAAAGTGGCATTATTAAACATTAATCACATTTTGTTCATGAGTTCCGCATTTTGCAAAATTTGCAAACCCTCAAGCATCTTGACTTTGTATCTCTGTTTATAGAAGAACATTAAGAATATAAATATTTATGTGATTAACCATAATTAAAATGTGATTACATTCAAACGTATCCGTAGTTATAAAGTAATTTACTATCCACGCATTGTGTCACACAAAATTCTAACTTAAGGTTATAATTAATGTTGACAAATTCAACTTTAGATTATAGTTAATGTTGAACCAACCCTTAAAGACTAATCAGATTTGCAATGTTTGTATGCACCATTTTGCTTAAGATGTGTAGATAAGAGAGTAACATCAATTAATTAATTTGGAATAATAAAAAAAAGGAAAAAAAATGTGAACAGAGGAGTTGAATTCCACAACTGAAATTTTTGACACGAAAAAAAAATGCATGAAAAACTTGGTAATATGTGATTTTGTTTATTATATATAAGTCTTATGTTAAATCCAAAGATATAATTAATCATGCATCATACTTAATTTTATTCATAATTAATGATGAAAGTATTTTTTTTTATTGTAGGTTTTAATTCTCCTTATTTCAGTAGGTGGAAATTTATTTTGTATGTTTCTCTATATTATCTGATGTGTTTTTTTTTTATTTTTTATATTTTTCATCTTTTATAGTGTAGTTTATATGATGATGTATAATAGTTGAATTTTGAGATGATCAGGAAGATGTCAAAGTTTATATTTAACATGATTTAAAAAAATAAAATTAAATCAATTTATTTATTTTTAACCAAATAATTCATTTTTCCACTTATTTATCATATCACCCACTTTCTTTACCGTTACTTATTTTCCTACATCCAAACGAAATGTAACATATTTGAGATTAAAAAAAATGAAATAATATGTTTAAATGTGTTGAAGTAAATAATATTTAATAAATAAATATTTATTAACTCACATGGCTGTCACTTTCACAGACTTCCCTTCCCGTTTTGGTAGCCGTCTTCTATGGCTTTCTAAACACCAATTTCGTGAGTAATTTTTTCCAAACTTATGTCTTCATTTTATCTTCTAATATTAAAAAATAAATAAAATTGAGTGAAGGTCTTTGGTCTTAATTTCAATCTTTTATTTTATTTTAGATTAACCATTCATCTCAAGATTAATAATGCAATAGGTGCATTTTAATTTTTAAGTAAAAGAATAATACAGTCTCTTTAGTAAAATGTGAGTACAATAATTTTTTTCTCTTCATTAATATATTTTTAATAGCTGTTTTAATATGAAAATATTTTTTATTGAAATATTTGTACTCTAATTGTTTTTTCAAGATATATACAGTTTAATTTCATATAATTTATAATTATTTTAAGATTTAATTATAATTATATTATCATTAGTTATATTTTTGGATATGCTTATTGATAACATAGAAATGATATTATTTACGATAATTAAATATGAAAGTTTTTATTTAATTTGATTAGTTTATCAAATTTATTAACATTTTGCAATATTTATTTATATTTCAAATAATTTTTTTAATTTTAATTTTAGCGTTTTAAAATAATAATTAGTTTTTAATAGATAATTGTATAATAAATAATAAAAGTTATTATTATATTATTTTTTACTTAGATATTTTAGAAGTATTATTCATTAATATTATTATTTGATTTTTAATATAACTTCGTTACAAAAATTTAAAGTATTAAGAATTATTTGTTATATTTCACAAGTGAGATGTTATTGTTTTAATGGCAGAGAATCCAATTATACTTATTATCTAATTCAATTCACCAGTTAATCCAAAATAAAATAATATAAAGTCAAAATTAAGTGCAATTTACCCTATTTACTTTTGAAATGAGAACATCTTTTCATATTCAATTGACTATGCACATATTAAATTGACTGTGCAAGAATATTAAGCATTATATTTAGTCAAATTATTTAGCATAAGAAATTAATTGAAGAACTATTATACATATACCAAGGAAAATTATATTAACGCATACACACATACACACACATATATATATATATATATATATATATATATATATATATATATATATATATATATAATATAATATAAGTTTTATATTTTTAAAATATATTTATAAATAGTGTATGATATTGAATAATCACTTTAAATAATCATAAATTAATTCAATCTTAAATATCATATATATATATATATATATATATATATTAATATTTTATTAAATATATTGTATTTTTCAAACGAGTTAATTTTAATAGTTATAACTTTTTAAATGTTATATCTCTTAAATATTATGATATATAATCAAATTAACTATGGATAAATGTTATATTCATTAAATATAACATGTTAACATGCTTACATTGAATGAAAGAATTAAATACATAAGTTGGATAGAAATTATACAAATAAGTAACTAAAATTGGGATTAAATCACAAGTTTAATAATTAGTTTAGTTTGGAGTCTATTTACTTATATACATATATTGATGTCTAGCAACCTTAAGATTTTTAGAAAGAAAAACAAGTGAAGCTAATTTTTTATTACTTCATGTAATAAAAAACTTTATTTACATTGAAATAAATTACATGTGGCATATTTTTATCTTTTAAAAGAAAACAGTATATTTTTTAAAATCAGAATAAAAAATATCATAATTTGAACTAAAAACCATGCAATTCACGAATAAAAACAAAAATGAAACATCTATGATAATGATCACTTTAAACGTCATAAATACTTCACCTAAAGTACCATGATTAATTAATCTGATTCTTTCCTCCATTTATTTAAAACTTCGTGAATCATAAACATGTTTCAACATCCACTACAAATGAATTAAATTATAATAGGATTTAGATGGAAAGGAATACAAAATCATGTTTATCCCATTGTTCTATTTTAATAAAATTAAAGATACCACATTTAAAAAAAACATTATATCCATTTTTATTTTATTTTAGAAATTGGCTTGTTGTGATTCGTGCAAAACATTTACTTTATAGCGATATTGTCGCATGAAATGTTGTTTTATAATTGAAGTATTTGTTGAACTCTTAATGGCCTAATCACAAGATAACAAATCTTTGACCTAAACCATATTCTCATTGCAACGTTCCTTTCCATTTAACCAACCAAAAAAAAAAAAAAAAAAAAAAAAAAAAAAAAAAAAAAAAAAAAAAAATAAAAAAAAAAAAAATATTA
>Ga0099825_1007748_pt1 | contig 12964 bp, 5 predicted proteins | sample SiratroredBW_FD_76838 | JGI IMG/M metagenome (GOLD analysis project Ga0099825, IMG submission 76838) | Root nodule microbial communities of legume samples collected from California, USA - Siratro red BW | ecosystem: Host-associated > Plants > Roots > Nodule | place: USA: California | collected...
GGATAAAAGGGGTGGTGGAGGGTATAATTGGATATGGAATATTTCAAAAAGGGTTAAATGGTAAATTTGCCTAGAGTATGGAGGTGCAGGAAGATGATATGGAGGTGCAGGAAGAAGCAGTCAATATCCATGCATGGGTTATTTTTAAAGCACTGAACGGCCCATCTTGCGACGAGTGCTTCTTCCTGCACCTCCGTGTTTTTCTTTCAGCATTTTCATAATTCAAAAAAACTTAAAATATTCTAAATTTTGTATTCTGGATTATATAATATAAAATACATTCTTTTTATTCTAGATTGTATAGTATATTTATATTGTAAATTACATATTTTAGAATAAAAAAATTAATGCAAAAAGAGTTTGAAATGATCATGATAAAAAAAAAAACTTAAAATTATTTTTAGGATTTCAAATTCGTCAAAAAAAACTAGAAATCATTATTCATCACCAAAAATACAAAAAAAAAAAATAGAGATCATTAGTAAGGAAGTTCTCAATTCCTTAGATCATGTCTCATATCTCGGTCCTTAGACCATGTCTCATATCTCGGTCAAGCAAGAAACAAAATTCATTTGCTTTATCCATCACTCAGACAAAATACATGTCAACTACAAGGTGTTGCTTTCAACTTTTATATGTTAAGTATCAATTTGAAGATTACTTTAGTTATTAAAATAATATATTTGTATATTGTGATAATAGAAATACAATTAATTCATCTAAGAACTCAATCCAACATTCAAAAACTAAGCATATAGAAGTGAGATATCACTTTCTTCTTGATTATGTTTAAAAAATGCTTTTGATTTACAATTTGTTAAGATAGATCTTCAATGGGCTAATATTTTCACCAAAGTGTTTCATATTGAAAGATTTAATTTTATTAAAACAAATTTAAGCTTAGTAGAATTTGCAGACTATTAATTGGTCAAAACATGTTATCGTTTGTGTAGTACTAGATGTTTCTATTGTTTGTGTAGTACTAGATGTTTATGTGAGAATGTGCAGATAAAACATAAGTTTTCTCTAATTGAAGTTCACATTTTTCAAAGATGTTAGTGATCATTAAATGATCTACCAGCAAATCAAAACAGATGTCCATAAGTTTCTGTTGACAATTGGAAACAATGGATCACCCTTTCACCAAATCTTCCTTTTGGGGCTCCATTCAGCTTGACTAAGATAATTGCCTTATTCACTATCAAGCAGACGAAGCATCAGTCCGTTCCTTGGATTGTTCCCATCAATTCTAAAAATATATCATAAAATGAAGATTTTAATGAATGGGAAGAATATGAAGATGTGTGCACCATCCAGATGATGACACGTCAAATGTATTAAGAGAGGCTCCGACAATAATGAGTCCTCCATAAGAACCAACATCATCTGAAAAGTAATTGTTTTACTTTTGCCTTGGTGCATTGTTGTGTCACTTCTTCCGCCTCTACAAGTTTGCAGTAGATCGTTCCCAAACATATCCATCCTTCCATCTTTATAAGGGGCAAAGAGGTTTTGTCAAATGAAGACAAAACGAAGAACATTATCAATTGAACAATGAGTCTTTATGTCGGCCAACACTCAATATTTTGTGTTCTCCCATGAAGAAAGACCCTGATCTTTAAATATCTCATGACTTGCGTCTGTTTGACAGATTCAAGTTTTGTGTAGACTAAACAAGTGGTCTTGAACCAGAAGAGAAACCTCTTCAATATGCCAACATCTTTTCGTTCATACCTTTTGTTGACATAAATATGCACAATGTAGACAAAATATTGTTCTCTTCTACTTACAACAAAGACTTTTATAGTTATGCTACCCACTTGTTGTATGGTGTTATACTCACAAGGCACCACCCCTTTGTTGATGATGCTTAAAAAGGGAGAGAGCTAAGAGGAAAAAGGTATTAAGAAGAGAAAATAGATGAAGACAAAGCAAGGCGAATCCATGCTTAAAAAAATATGAAGGGATCATAAGAACAATTCTCCTTATAAGGTGGAGCCTCAAAGAATAAGAAAGCATAGTTATCTAAGAGAATCCTTTAATCAGAGAAAAGAACAAGAAACACATAAGCTAAGGGAAGCAACCCACAAGCATTGATTGTTGACCAAGTACTAAACTGATTATATATGTTTGTCAACAAAAATTAAAGACCAACCAGATCAATCCATCTTATTGTGATATTTTTATCTTATGTCATAATTTGCTCATGTTCACATGTATTGTTTTAAGTACCATAAAAAAGGGAGTGATTATTAGAGCAAAAAATACAACACCCTAAATATTTTGGTTATGTTCTTAAATACAACAAGTCGAGAGCTTGTAAAACATGAAACAGTTGTGTCTGACACATGCTGATCAAATCACAAATGTATATGTTGTCTAAAACTGATAAGAGCACAAATGCATATGCTTTGTCTAACAAACGATAAAACAAAGTTCTATTTTGTTTGATAAGTTAATGGAAGATTATTTTGATGATAAGTGCACACTGGGACTTCAAGCTAACACACACGAATATTCCAAAGTTTAAGTCCGAATAAATAGAGAATGTCTTCGACATTTGTCTCAGGAAGATCTGTGCCAAGCAATAATGCTTAAAAAAATCTTAATCTTAAGATATGAGATAAAGTTGCAATGACTGCCAACCTCTCTAAGACACCTAGTTTCAACTCTAACTCAATTGTTTATCTTGTACGATGTGAAATTTTAACCATCATTTGGTGTAAAAGGATATTTTATTGAGGAAGATAAGTGTGAAGAGGATAAGAGAATTTAATTCTCCATATCATGCATTTAATATTTGTTAATGTAAAAGCCTATCAAACGATAAGAATAGAAGAAAGAAGACAATGAATTGAGTTCAAAGCTACTCAACAACCATAAAAGGAAATGCAACAAATACTTTTAAAAAGCTTATAAGAAGATATGTTTTGAAGAAAAGAACAATAAAGTGTGTCATATTTTGCAAGTGTTGAAACTTTATTAAATTTTTTTGTGTCCTAAAGTTTCGTAAAAACACTAATTCCGCCAACTAATATATAATGCTTAAACCTTATATAAGTCGAAAGATACTATCATCTCTAGTGAGTGAAAACCATTGGTTTGTTGATCACTCAAACTTTGTAATCGTGCTAAGCCAAGAGTAACTAGTGTCAAGAATATTTAGTGTTAGGAGTAACTAGTGTCAATGATACTTAGTGTTGACTTAAGAGTGACTTGTGTCAAGAATACTCAATGTTGAACCACGAGTGACTAGTGTCAAGAATCCTTAGTGTTAGTCAGGAGTGACTTAATTAAAGAATAATCATTTGTACTTTGTAGGAGTATACTACTTAATGGAACTTGACTAGTTGGTCAAGAACTAGATGTAGTTTATGTGATCAAATGAACCGGTATGAAAATATTGAGTGTATTTTGTTTTCTTTGATCTCCTACATTTCATCTTATACAACTATTCCACTAACTAAAGAAGGAAAGAAAAATCAAAGTTAATCATACAAAAATCTTAAAATTTGTTTCATATTCACATTTATATCGTCTAATGACATTTGCACAAACAATATCAGCAAAAAATTGCAAATTTTTAAAACATAATTTAACCCTTCCTTACTTTCTTATTTCTTGTTTTTCATATTTATCGTCGTAACCCTTTTGGACAATTAAAAACTTGAATCCATAATAATGTGAATGTAAATTTATTAAAAACATAGATGGAGAACTTTTAAATAGTGATTTATTTTTATAGAGAAATTCAGATTTTTTTTTAATAACAAAATATTTTGTTTGGGTACTAAATTAAAATAAATAAAAAAAACTTAAAAAAATTTGTGAAAGTAATTTGATTATTTAAATTACATAGTTTCAATTTTTTTTCTAACAATAACTCTAAACTTTTCATATATTATTTTATCTCTCTCTTTTCTCTTTATACTTTTTTATTGGATCGGTCGATGCGTTCTAGTTTGATTTTAGTTGAAAAATCATTGATTTGATAAGAAGCCATCATTGACTCAAATAAGGCTAAGAAATTATTAACTCAACATGATTCTTTTCACTTATTTTGACATGAGTTTGTTTTAGGTGAAAGTTAAGCATGATTATCTTTTAGTTAACATTGCCTAGATCTTTTTTATATAGATTAGTGTAATTCTTTTTCTGACATTTGTTAAGGTTTTCTTTGTCAACATCAATGGTGTCAAACACATTTTTTTCCTTAATATTAATTGAGATTATTTTCACATGGTTGTTTTTTTTTTCCAAAGTTATTTCTTAATTAACGTTGGTTAGAGTTTTCTAGATCAATAGTTAGAATCTTTTTAATTGACAACAATAGAATTATTTTTCAACCAATATATAATTAAGATTTTTTCAATTAATGTTTATTGTGATTATTTTTCCATTGACATTATTCTTTTGTTGATACAAATCAAGGTTATTTCTCATTCAATATTAGTTAAGCTCTTCTTAATCGACATCAATAATATTATATTTGTTTATCACTATATATTAGATATATATATATTTTCTATTTTACATGTTAGTCCATAATTTTTTTCTAATGTCAAATAAGAAAAAATTGACTAATATTAACTATTATTGTTTTTGCCAATATCAGTCAGATAATTTTTTTAATCTGCATCGAGTTAATAAACAATTTTGACTAATAACCTATAACCTTGAATAAGTAAATATGATCAATGCTAATTAAAATAATTAGAATACCAACTAAAAAAACATTAACTAATGTGAATCATGGAAAGTCCTTATCAACGTAAATGTTTATATTTAATGATAATTAACTATTTTAAAAAAATAAAAAAAATGAAATCCAATAAATTTAAAGTAACTATTTCAAAAGTGAAATAATTTAAAGTAAACCAATTTAAAATGAAAATAATCCAAATTCACGGCAGTAATTCTAACAGTTATAAATTTGTTTATCCAAACACATTGTAAAAAAAGGTAAATGTTTATTTTAAAATTAGAGATGAGATTAAGTTGCAATATTTCTATTTTATAACAATTACCTTACAAATTATGACGATAAACTCTTATTTATTTCATCATTTCCTATGTATAAAAGAATAAAATAAAATATTTTTTTATTAGACCGGTCTTGTAAGACTGAAGAACAAGAACACTATTAATCTCGTTTTCTAAGAAAGTAGTATGTAAATCCTAATAAATATTTGTCAAACCTGATTCACATAGCATATACGCGTATGTTTACATAAAATTCAAACATGTGTTCTTCAGAAAATAAATTTAATAACAGTTATGCATTGTTTAGCATGCAAACTAACCCTAATCCAGTATCCTGTTGGAAGACTTGTGAAAGTCAAGTTGGCTTGGGGCACTAACATCCTTCTCCTAAACACGCGTTTTCTACGAGAAAATTCTACATAGTAAGACAGGGACGTGTTCATAATCTTAATTAATCAATTTTGTTTATAATCTGAAAGTGTAGTTTTGTTTCCAGATTGAAATGCTATAGTTGACCTTGACCTAATGAAGCATTTCCATGAACTTTATCAAAATCATGAACGTGGCTGAAAAGAAAACAACTCATGCAAAGATCACAGTGAGAAGAAGTAACTTTTGTTTACCACATTGACATGCATATTGGAAGATACAACCACAGAACTAGTGCAACCTTACCTTGTTCAAACACCACTATGCTAGGTGTTAGACCATCATCATGTTCATGTCCACCCAGAATGGTTAAAATTTCAGCTGACCCTTCTTCTTCTTCTTCTTCCTCTTTCTCTTCTAAAAGACACGATGTTTTCATCAGTTTTAGAGGTGAGGACACGCGCAACAGCTTTACAAGCCATCTCTATGCAGCCTTTCAGAACAGCAAGATCCAAGCCTTCATAGATAACAGGCTGCACAAAGGGGATGAGATCTCTCCCTCTATTTTTGAAGCCATCAAACGCTCTAACCTATCACTGGTTGTTCTCTCCAAGTACTATGCTTCCTCCACGTGGTGCTTGCGTGAACTTGCCAAAATACTTGAACTCAGGAAACGTGGAGGACACACTGTGATACCTGTTTTCTATAAGATTGACCCTTCCCATGTAAGGAAGCAGACAGGAACTTACGGCATGGCGTTTCAGAAACATGAAAGAGATGTTACACAAAACCTGGCCATGTTGCAGAAATGGAAAGCTGCTCTCACTGAAGTGGCTGATATAGCAGGGTGGGAACTAAAGAATTTTAGGTAACATACTCTTGTTTTCTTTCTTGAAAGATAGTGATTATGTTTATATATTTAGAGTTTTCTATGCTAACTAGATAAATCAAGAAGTGTAGGACAAATAGTGGAAGAGAGTTTTTCAGTTACAATGATTAAGTCCTTAAATTTTTCAAAAGGTAGTGTTGGATAGTCAAATCAATATTATGTGAAGATGAATTACATCTTTTCACTTCTGAAAATACTGTAAAGCACTTGTTTATTTACTTTAACGTAAGTAAATATGTGATTACATTTTGTTTCATGTTGTGATGCACATGTCACCTTACATATATTCTTTCTATGCATATTAGGACGGAGTATGAACTCATCGAGGAAATTGTCAAAGACGTTATGCAAAAACTAAACCATATGTATCCCACTGAAGTAAAAGGAACACTTGTTGGAATTGATCAAAATCTTGGTCCTATTGAATCATTATTAAGAATAAGGTCAAAAGAAGTTCGCGTAATTGGAATTTGGGGTATGGGGGGATTAGGTAAGACAACCATTGCGGGCGCTTTATTTGCCAAGTTATCATCTCAATTTGAAGCTAGTTGCTTCTTGGCAAATGTAATGGAAGAACATGAAAAGCAAGGACTTGATAATTTACGCAATAAACTTCTTTCTGAGTTGTTAGAAGATGTGAATCCCCACACAAGCACTTCCAAAGTGAGATCTACGTTTGTTATGAAGAGGCTTAGACAAAAGAAGGTTTTGATAGTGCTGGATGATGTGGACGATCCAAAGAAACTGGAATATCTTGTTGCGCAACATGATTGCTTGGGATCTGGTAGTAGAGTCATTGTCACTACAAGAGACAAGCATGTCCTTAGCAGAGGGGTAGATGCAATCTATGAGGTTAAGGGATTGTCCCTTCACCATGCTGTTAGGCTTTTTAGTTTAAATGCCTTCGGGAAAACTTATCCTGAAAGGGGCTTTGAAATGCTATCTAAACAGGCGGTTGATCATGCAAATGGAAATCCTTTGGCTTTGAAAGTTTTAGGTTCAGTTCTCCATTCCAGAAATGAGCAGCAATGGGACAATGCTTTGAGAAAATTCAAGAAGGTTCCTAATGCGGAAATTCAGAATGTCTTGAGATGGAGTTATAATGGATTAGATTATGAACAAAAAAACATGTTCCTGGACATTGCATGCTTTTTCCGAGGAGAAAATAAAGAAAATGTCATAAGGCTACTCGATATTTGTGGTTTCTATGCACATATTGGTATAAAAATGCTTCTAGAGAAAGGTCTCATAACATTTTCTGATGACGGTAACGTGTGTATGCATGAATTGATACAAGAAATGGGTTGGGAAATTGTTCATCAGGAATCTATCAAAGATCCTGGAAGGCGTAGCCGATTGTGGGATCTTGAAGAAGTCTATGATGTATTGAAAAATAACAGGGTAAGAAAGATAAACACACTTCCCTTTTTGAAAAATGCTGCAAATCTGGTTAGGTGTGATACATTTTATTACCTAACATTGTAATTTTTGTTTGTCAGGGAACTGAAGCAGTTGAAGGCATAATCTTAGATGTGTCTCAAATAAGAGTCCTGCTACTGAGCTATGAGAGTTTCTCAAGGATGGTAAATATGAGATTTCTCAAATTCTATATGGGGAAGGGTAGGAAATGCAATTTGCACCTTCCTTCAGGTCTAGAATCCTTGCCTAATAAATTGATGTACCTACAATGGGATGGATACCCTTTCAAGTCTCTGCCATCAACTTTTTGTCCTGACAACCTTGTTGTGCTCTCCATGATGGAAAGCCACGTTGAGAAACTTTGGGATGGAATCAAGGTAATTTATTTCACTTTACAACAGGTCAAGTTGCATGATTGTGCTATTAAAGCCCTTTCTTTCTCTCTTTGTTGGTGCAGAGTCTTCCAAGCTTGAAAGAGATTAACCTACATGCCAGCAAAAATTTAACTAAGCTCCCAGATTTATCTCAGGCACCAAATCTTGAAACTATAGATGTTTCTAATTGCACTAGTCTGCTTCATGTTCCCTTATCCATCCAATATGTCAAGAAGCTTCTTCTGTTTAACTTGGAATCCTGCAAGAGTCTTAAGAGTCTTCCAAGAAACATTCACTTATCTTCTCTTGAAATGTTCATTCTGAGACGCTGTTCTAGTCTTGATGAGTTTACATTGACTTCAGAGAACATGACACGCCTAGACTTGAGAGAAACAGCAATAGCAGATTTCCCAGAATCTGTTTGGCAGCATCTGAACAAGCTTGTTTACTTGAATCTGGAATCCTGCAACAAACTCAAGAGTCTTATAAGCAAGATTCACTTAAAATATCTTCAAAGACTCAATATGAGAGATTGTTCAATTCTTGAAGAGTTTTCTGTGACTTCGGAAAACATGGAATACTTGAATTTGAGAGGCACATCAATAAAAGAATTGCCAACATCTCTTTGGCGCAATAACAAGCTTTATACTTTGGTTCTTCATTCCTGTAAAAAACTGGTGAATTTTCCTGAAAGACCAAAACTTGAGGATTTACCTCCCGAATCCTCATCTGAAAGGCCAAATATGGATGAACAATGGACTTTGTCATCCCTAGCAGATTTATCACTAAAAGGAAGCACTGTTGAGAATCTACCTGCAAGCATCAAGGATCTTCCTGGTCTAAAAAAACTTACCTTGACTGAGTGCAAGAAGCTGCGGTCCTTACCAAGCCTTCCACCATCCTTAGAAGACTTATCCTTAGATGAAAGTAATATTGTGTGTTTACCTGTAAGTATCAAAGATCTTTCTCATTTGAGAAAACTTGCCCTAATTAACCACAAGAAGCTTTTGTCTCCACAGGATCTTCCACCATCTTTGAAAGCTCCATTACTGAATGAAAGTAAAGTCGATCCACATGTTGTGAGCATGAAAGGTCTTTCTCAACTACAGAAGTTTCCTCAGGTTAAGTGGAAAAGGTTTCATTCTCTACCAGAGCTTCCACCCTTCTTGGAAGAATTTTCACTAAGTGAAAGCAATATCGAGTGCATACCTGAAAGCATTAAATATCTTTCACATCTGAGGAAACTAGCCTTAACAAAGTGCACGAGGCTTCAGTATTTACCAGAGCTTCCGCAAACTTTGGAAGATTTGTTTGTAAGTGGATGTGGTATTGAAAGCTTGCCAATAAGCATCAAGTATCTAGTTCATTTGCGAAAGATCACCTTAATTGAGTGCAAGAAGCTCAAGGTTCTACCAGAGCTCCCGCAATGCCTGCAATCATTGTGTGTAGCTGACTGCAGATCACTTACGATTGTTCAAAGTACAAAGAATATCTTAATAGAAGATAGATATACATTCTTCTATAATTGCATAAAGTTAGACCAAAAGTCTCGCAACAATATCATTGCAGATGCACCCTTTGAGGCAGCATTTACTTCTTTGAAAGAAAGGACACCTCTTGGTCCTCTTATTTCTATTTGTTTGCCAGGAACTGAAATCCCAGACTGGTTCAGCTACCAATCAACAAATTCTTCACTGGACATGGAAATTCCTCCAGAGTGGTTCGTTGACTCGAAGTTCTCAGGCTTTGCTCTGCCTTGTGATTGGTGGTTTCCAACAGAACAGTCATGAAGGGTATGATCCAGATATCAATTGTTATCACTTTGTAAAATCTGCCTCCTACTCTGGCCCGAGTGTTCCCTTTCTTGGTCATTGCACAACTGTAATGCAGGTGCCAAGAGGTTTTAATTCAGATCATATATTTATATGCTACTATCCCACTTTTAATGCCTCCATACTGCAAGATTTCAAGGATTTAAGCTTGTACTATGATGCGAATAACTTAAGACTCAGAGTAATCTTTAAATTTAAGGGTCCATCTCAACGGTTGGACATTGTTAAGAAGTGCGGGGTCAGACCTCTTTTGATCGCAAATAGTGAAAAGCTTCACGTAGAAAGTGAACTGCAACCTGAATAGAAAGGAGTATCCAAGTGAAACTAGGATTTTGAAGAAATGTATTAGCTGAGAAGAGAAAGAACCACGGGGACAACCTCAAGCAAAGCAAAGGTTTTAGTGGTGGCTGAGAAAGAGGGTACATCCTGAAGCCATAGGTAGGTACTCTAAAATCTGCTTTAAACCTTATTTCATGCATCCATCAGTACCGTACAGTTTCCATCTGATAGCTAACATTGCAACTCCTGATATAAGGGAAGAAAAAATAAATAAAAGTACCACTTTAAAAATTTTCTAATTGGTATCATCATTCGTAATGTTGTCACTAATGAAATGAATGATATCATGAATTATGACGACCTGATAACATCATTATCATAAAAAAAAATTAAAAAACTACCTATTTTTGACGAGTTAATTATTGTTTCAAAAATTGTCTAACAAAAAAGCTCTCAGAAACTGTCAAGTAGTTATTACTTCAGATTAAACTGAACAAAAGTCCATTAGTTTTAGAACATTTTATATGCCAAATGTAAAGCTGAATGAACAGGTAATTTTTCAGGAGAACTTTCAGTATTCCAGTGACTCCAGTAACCTGGTCTCATTCCTTGCAGAGGTCCAAAACGGTTAGTCTGTTACGAATCAATGTCTTCAGATGTACAAGGATAGATATTTTTTTTCGTTCCTAATGAGGCAAAAATATTTTCTATTTCCTTTCAAAAAGATGGAATCTTCAGTGCATTCAATTTTACAGAAATGAACAGGCTGATATTTTGAAGGAGAATAGATAAATATGAAGGACATGAAAAATTACTGAACGCATAATCATGGTTTTAGCGCAAATGAACCAATGATGAAATTTCAAACTTAAAGACCTAATAATTTATAAATAACGTTAAGCATTACGCGAACCGAGTTAATGACTGGACAGTGTTAAATCATGCTAATTGGACGATTTCGTTACTAAACAAATTTCAGTACAATCTCGGTTGAAAAATTTGCTTATTCCCTTTTATGTAGAACCCACGTGAAATCACCTAATGCTAGAGTTTCTCTTCAAACAAGTAATTTTTGCTTTGTTTCTAACTAGAGAGCTAAAGATAGTTCCAATGTCTTGAATAATAGAACAATATCACATGTAGAAATGATAAATAAAATGCGCTCACAGACTAATATAAACTCAGATAGTAATACATTATCATTATATAATGCTAGTTTTGCTTTACAAATTTTTCTGTATACCTTAGCTATCTTTTAGAGGTGGACTTCAACCCAGTGTTTCACTAACACAATAAAATTGTACAACAGCATGGACAAGACCCTGCCGATGTTTTCTGAACTGTAATCTGAATGGAACCTCGAGACAAAATTGGTGGAAGTTGACATTCATAGCAATTCCAAACATCGGATACATGCATGATTAAAAAGCCTAGACACAAGGCTATCTGGTTCAGGGATGAGAGAAAATGTCAAGCTGTTCCAGAAATGGAATGTCAATGAATTGTGCAGGATATTTTCAAGCAGCACATCTTGTTGAGCTTTATCAGTCTCTGTTGTCGGTGCAATAAAGTATCTGTTTACAGATTAATTAAAATAAGGTACACAAGCACAAAAAAACAAACCAAAAAACCCAGGCAGTATTACTCTCCAAATTAGACTCTGGCAATAAAGCCAGCTAGTAAAAAATGCAATCACGTGTAATTTTATTACTCAGCACTAATCAATGGAGGCAGATGTCAATTTACCTTGATATGTTCAGAGAGCTAACAGGGAAGAAAATATAAGAGGGTTCTACTTTCAACTTCAAGTCCTTGACAGATTTATTCTCCTCTGCCAAATATTTCCGTGCAACCCTCGTCAACAGATCAGCACCATTCCCTCTCAGACTGGTATCATCGTACGTCATATAGAACTCTTCTAAGCACTCCTTTATGAACAAACTGCATAACAAACGGTCAATCTCAAAGTACGACCAACACTAAATTAATTTCATTTGCACCTATCTGTCACTCTCATTCAATATGATTACAAAAGGACAGAGAAACACATTTCAATCAGAATATCTACAAATTAATCTAAAATTTAGTCATGATATTTGAAATGTATCCATATTTGTAATGAAATTTGTGGTAGTATCTAAAATTTCAAGATATCCTGAATTAAGATTCCAAACACAAGATTTGCATCTTCCATTCAACCCCATATTTATGCTAATAAACAGAATTCTACTTTAGAGAGCTAGTTAAAGGAGGTTAAATGGAAGTGGACTGCCAAGCACGCACATGCAGCCTCGGTTGATAGGAATCAGTGGAAAGCCCAAGTGAGGATTTTGAAAGCCAGGAGCAAAGTTAAGAACTCAGTAACAAGATAACCTTGTTAAATAAATAAGGGGAAACAAGGGTATATAGGACATTGTATTTCGTGTGAATCGACCAAGCAAGTGCCATAGTTGTAAAAGGGAAAACACTTTGTGAAGGGAAACCCTTAGGGGAGAGTATTTTACACTGTTCTTCTCATTTACGCACTGAAGGAAACACAAGTGTTGCAATCACCAAAAAAAGGGCACTCAAAATAAAAGAGGCATCGCCAAAAGATAAAGTAGTACTTCTCCATATGACAGTTATGGTGGCAACAACAAAATTGAACAAGATAGAAAAGTTCATACGTTATGATTTCTCATACTCATACATAATTCTCACATTCTCAAGAAATTCTCATAAGGAATATAAAATAATTAAAATCCAACTTAAACACATAAAAATATTATGGAAAGAGTATCCAACAACAACCAACTCTTATCCCGTTGAGACGCAAGAGA
>Ga0099825_1007749_pt1 | contig 12963 bp, 3 predicted proteins | sample SiratroredBW_FD_76838 | JGI IMG/M metagenome (GOLD analysis project Ga0099825, IMG submission 76838) | Root nodule microbial communities of legume samples collected from California, USA - Siratro red BW | ecosystem: Host-associated > Plants > Roots > Nodule | place: USA: California | collected...
ATATCAGAGTTGCGAGAAAAGCGTGGTGAGACCACCATGACAAAAGAAAATTTTTACTGTAACAATTCTAATTGTAACAGTAAAAAAGAATGCCAGTGCAAAATAAAAGGATTAATAAATCAACTGGAAACATGTCTTAATAGAATACGCAAAGCTTTCGTTGAGGCATGGTGAATTGACCCAGAAACAGGCCAAAGTAAGACCCTATGGATGGACAGTCGTAAGTCCTGAAAGAGGTCTTCTTAATATCCAAGAAGACGAAAGTTCAAAACATCTCTGGCAAAAAGTTCATCAATACTTTAAAGAGAACATCTCCAAAGAGGACATCTTGAAAAAAACAAAGCATCAGAACACAAAAGGTGATCTTCTCAAGTACAAGAACATTTTCTATTCAAATATAGGATGAATTTTTGGGATGAAATTATCTTTCGTAAATCAAAATTAAAACTTTCTTTAAGAGAGACATCTATGTTTATTGTTCATACAAGGATTCCTGTTTAAAAAGAACATAAAAAAGTAACCTTTGGATGGTAACTTGTTTCTCGTTAAGGACATTATAGGGCCGATGGTATATATCCCTGTGGGGATTCATTATCTAATTCTTTAAAAAAATAAAGTTGATATATTATACAAGTTTGATAATTATTATTTTTCTGGCCCCAGGGGAATGGAATTGAGAATGGTATATATTGTAGCCCAAGGTTGAAAACGAAACTGGGAACTCAAGATTTGGGCCACAAGGCATAACCTTGCTAAGGAAAATGACTTTTTTTGTCAGTATCCAAGATTTTATTTTAATTATGTACATAAAAAAATAAAAAATAAATAGTATAATTTTCGGTTACGGTTCTACTTGGCAACACAGTTCAATGCTATCTCTTTCCTTTTGTGAGTTTCATCTGGGTCACAAACTCAACTTCAGTTCCCTGTTACAATACACATGTCCTAGTTTCATTCAAGCCAAATTAATTTTATTCATTGTCAAAAAATTATACTATTATAGAGTTTTGAACTTTCAAAATTATACATAAATAAAGCTATCAAATAATTTACAAGTTATATTAAAATGAATATTTAATCGGAAAGAAGAAGGAAAGTACAAAGGTTCCGTATAATAGAATGAGTTTGGCTCTGAGCATTCAAAGAAACAAAAGAAACATTTGATCGCCACCTGACATGTTCCAGACCTGTTATTGCTTTGTCCCTCCCTATTTTCCCCATCCACCTAGCTGTCACCACCACAGCCCTCACCTCCCTCCACGTGTCCTACCTTCCTGCACTCACCACCTTCTTCTTCCTACTTCCTACACCTTACATTAACAAAAATCCAACTTTATTACTTTCTTTTCTTTTATTCTAATCACATCACAAATATGGTATACCTAGATTATGATTTAGTATCACTTTTCTTTACTTAATATTACTTAAATGCAATTAAACTATATAAATGTCCAACATATATTGCCCAATAATTAATTCGAAAGTGCAGAATCTGTTTCACTCAGAAAAGAAAACAATTATAACCCATCAAAATTGTTTACTTCCTTCTCCAACATAATTGGTCTTCTCCAGCACTCACAAAAAGTTACCTTTAGACAATTCCACAAAAATATCAACAGTATTTGCCACTGTTAACTTCTCAAATCATATACACTATAAAAAATTTGTCAACAATTTCAGTGTAACCTTTATTAATATCTACAACAAATCAATAAGTTTTAATTAGTGGATATGTAAGTTAAATTTTTAACTGATTGTATTTCTTTTAGCATATCTTATTTTTAATTTACTTAATAATATACATATTTAATGAGTTTTCGAGGAAAAATTCAATGGATAAATTTCATAATAATGCAACCTGAATTAAACATTAACAATAGATTTATGAATTTTTTTATAATGTTTAATTTTTCTCATTTTAGAAAATAATACTTGGATTTCTAATTATTAATAATTTAATTTTATCAGCAAAAACTTATGTCAATAAATCATTTTAATATTTAATAGTTTTGTATGTTAACATATAAATATTTTATTGTGATAAATACAAATTCACAATACCAAAGCACTCCAACCCATATTTGTATGGTTTATACACGTATACAAAAGGGAAGAAGATACTAACTGGTGTGGTTAGGTTAGCAGGCACAATGTCCCAGATCAATTTATGCATATTAGTTTATCATAACATAATAAAAATAAGATTAAAAATATAAGAATTTTTTTAAGGAAGGTGATATCTTGACAGTCTTTAAATAAATAAAAATTCACTTGACTTCTAATAAGTTAGTATTTCTTTTAAGTTTTTTTAATTTAAAATCGATATATATTATATTATGATTAAAGTGAGTTGAAATTTGATTCATATTCAAATTTTCTTTTTGCTTTTTAAATGCCTTGTTGAAGAGCGGAAATGTCAAAGAATTGAAAAGATAATTTCTTTATTAGAAATCATATAAAAAAAAGAAGAGTATAAAGTATATATCCTGTTAAAAATATATTTTTTAATTTCTTAAAAAAGTCTACCAAATAACATTTGTAAGAATATTTTGTTACGCTTGTTATTAAAACAATTTAAGAAAAGACACCGTGCCTTTCTGTATTTTGAAAAAATAAATAAATAGAAGTGAATAGTTTTAAAATACAATTAACAATATAAATAATTTAAAAAGTGTAATTACATGACCAAAATTAATATCTACGAAAAAATTTATATGAGTAAATAGAACATATGTTATAAAAGCATGGGTTATTATTAAAAGCATATTTATATGCCTTCAACACGGTCAACAATTAATTGATTGAACTCAAAATCATGCATATCAGTTTTTCAAGTTGGTCAATATACATTTATTTTTGCTGATTTATTTTTGCTGGTTCAACGAATTGTGTGAGAGTTACCAATTGTGAAAGATATTTCTTATGGGTTTTCTTAAATTTACCGATCTTATAATATTATATTATAATACCACTATACAATTGTTTTGTAATTATGCTAGAAACAAATAAAGTATTTTTCGTTCATTAAATTGATGTACACATGGCAGTTTGTGTAAATTTTTCCACAAGCTTTTTTTTACTGGCAAATACTTAAAAATGTCTATGAATATTATTTTATTTTATTTTTTTGCATTTTGATCAATAAAATTAAATTTAAATTCAAAACATAAATTTAAATGAATTTTATTTAAAAGAAACACAAGTAACAAACCTAATAACTAAAATAAAATAAAACAAAATCAGTTGATATTTTCTCTTTAAAAACCATATTAACCATATGGTTAATTTTGAAGAACTAAAAAGCGAATATTGTTAAAAATATTTTATTAATATAAAATTTGAACTAAAAATTATTATAATTACCTCAATATAAATAAATATATAACTTTGTCAATTGCAAGAACTATATCCATCTATACTATGAATATAGAAAAAAAAAATCTCACAAATATTAATTATTAATTCAAAAAAAGTGTTAAATATTCGACGCTGATTATCAGTAAATAATTTTGTGATCCTTTATCTTCTAAATCACATATTCAGTATGGGATTATATTATTTGAGGTTGTCTTTGCGTTACGTGGAACACATAAGAAGTTTGTTTTTCTCATCGAGTTTAGAGGAAGTAATATTCAATATTAATTGTAAATAATTTTGTGAGCAAACATGAATTCACTTTGAAAGAAAAATAATGATAAATACAGTTTGTCAATATAATTTTTATGTATGAAAAAAATAAAAAACTATTGATAATCCTTAAAATAATTATTATCAAATTTTATAATTTGAAAATAATAATAATAATATATCATTGATATACTTAACTTGTCCGGATAAATTATTTTCTATGATGCGAATATTTCATAAATATAAAATCACATTTAGTTCCCATGTTTTAAATATAGTAATTTTATCCCTCAAAATATCTTATACTTATTTTGATCTGACTTTGGACGAAATTCTTCATATATGGGATAAAAAGAAGTCAAAACTACCATTTTTGCTTTTATAATAAAAATTAAAACCAACTTTGACTCTTCAGAAAATTAAATAAAAATTAACAAAAAAAATTGAAAGAACATAACCCCATTTATATATTTGTTTTAAAGAGTTAAAATGTATTAATTGTGACATTAAATGATCTATTGCCAAATTTACAAGATCTGGATTATATGATAGATATGATGTGATGATGACAAGTGTCCTTGATAATAGGTGGGCAACAAATTAGATTCCAACCAACCTTTCCTATTTTCTCTAAAAACCTCTTAGTGTGACACCATCCATCAACAATGATGCAATCATCATCACCCGCCACGATCAAACGGTGCAGATCGAGTCACACTTTTAGTCTTCAACTTAGACCCCTATTCAGGGAAAAATTACCCTTTTTCTCTCTCTACACTTTGTCCTATATATCAGAAGGTTCAACTCTTTGCCATAGCATATAGCATGAGTAGTTCTCATTATCAGCCATGTCCAACGATCCAAGGTCTCTGAGTCACTCCTTTCTAACTCACTTCAACATGGCCATAAGAGACTCAGAGCCTTGGTCCTTCTTCTCCCTTGTTTTCCTGTGACTTTTCTCTTTCAAACATATCCTCAAACACAAACTTTGGGGTCTTTTTTGTGTCGGTTTTCTTGTCTTTGTTCGCAGAAAATGGGTGTGGGGGAGAAGAGTCCGAGGAGTTTTCAATTGCACCATCGGGATGGGAAGAAGCAGGAGTTCAGAGGGGTGCCAAAAGGGTGCATGGCGATCAAAGTTGGTCAAGGGGAAGAGCAACAAAGGTTCGTGGTGCCTGTCATCTACATCAACCACCCTCTCTTCATGCAGCTTCTCAAGGAGGCAGAGGAAGAGTACGGTTTCGACCAGAAGGGAACCATAACCATCCCTTGCCATGTTGAGGAATTCAGAAACGTTCGGTGCTTGATTGATAGGGACAAGTCCCTTCACCACCACCACCATGTTGGTTGCTTCGGCTTCTGAATTCTGCTCCAAACCAAGGTTTTTCAAAGATAGTTTTTGCTCCCAACATCAAGCTTTTTCAATAATGTTCAGAATTCTGAAGGAACTGTTGTGACTTTAACTTAAAACCTTTGGGTGAAACCGTGGAGAAAGAATTGATCTTGGGCTTCAAATCACCACCCCTTTAGTTTTTTTAAGATTATCTCATGTAAATTTGCTAGCTTTTAGATTTTTCTTTTTGTAGTGTTTGGTTTATGTGAAAGAAAACGCCTTAGGTAGGTGATGGTGAAGACAACAGAATGTTGCTTCTTCTAATTGTACTTACTTTTTTCTAAATTGTAGGAATCGTTATGGAAAAAGGAGATGCTTTTCTTTTCTATTCTTTTTTTCGTGAAGAATTTTTCACGCGCTGGAATAATTGGTACACCACTCTTTCGAAAAAGAGAAGAAATCGAAAAAAAGAAGGAATTGACAGTAAGTAGGGCCGAAATTTTGCTTCTTTTCCTCTCTTTTGAGTCACTGAATTCCCCCTTTGGTGTCTCACTGTGATGGGGGTTCCATTCTTAATCTCTGATTATGAAAAATCAAGCCTTTCTGTCACTGTAGTTGATGGGGTCTTTTGAATTGCGATTACATTCTTGATTATGTTCAGATTATTGAAATAACGAAAAAATTTGTGGTGGTTTCTACTGGGGCCAATTTCTTCACCCTCAATGATTGTATAATCAATTGGAACTTTTGCACTGTAATTCATTCCATTTAAGTGCATGAAAAAAATTGACCATCTCTGAAATCTGAAATAAACTGAATCACCGAGTGATGAATTTTTTTTTTCATTTTTTCCTTATGAAAATGGAGAAGAATTGCATTGTTGGTGTTTGTTTGGATCATGGCATTGAAGAGGGGTAGGTGAAGGAGAAGGACAAACTACCGTGCAGTGATAGAAGGTGTCAGTGGGTGGGTGCATGACTTCCACGTTCCCAAAGGAGTGTGTAGTGTTATTTTATGTGCATCATCGAAGGGCACACATTTAATTCAGTTAAAGTCCAACCTTTGTAGTTTGTACCCTTAAAGGTTTAAAGGTGAAACAAAAAGATCCAAACAGGGAACAGATTTTTGGGGTGGAGTTTATTTTATCTGAGGCTATGGTCCAAGAATATCAAAGTTTTTTCACTATCATCTTTGGCTGATACCTTCTGAAGTAGTCATTGACTCATTCTATCACATACAAGATTACAAGACAATCTCAGCCCCACACAAGTTGTTGGGTGTGCATGAAAGCAATTGTATCATGATTTTTCATTATCTGGAACACAAGAAATTATTGCTTGATTCACAATTATTAATAATTTGCTACCTTAATTAACACATTTAAATAATTACTTAATAATGTCTCTTTTGCCACACTGTTGAAAAGAACCACACCTTGGGACATGAAATCATACAGTGGCTGTATTAATTGAGTTTCAATTTCAATAAGTTATTGTTTGCTTTGAATTGAAACCATGAAACTCTCTGCAGGAATTCACATGGTCCAAGGAAAAGGATGCTATTAAGAGAACATTAATGAAGGAGTTACATTTAATGTTAGTAATTATTTTTATAAAATTTCTATTCTCAGGTTTTTTTTCTATGATTTCAATAGTATTCTTTTTTTAATAAAAACATGTATGTAATGATTTTTTTAAGGTGCTTGTATTGCAAAAAGTAAATTTCAGAATCAACAATGGTTGAATATAGAAAAAAAAACAACAAAATTAAATTACAAATTCAAATTGGTTGACTTTTTTTTCTATTAGAATAGTTATAACTTTTATAGACTTCAGAATATTTTATAGTATAAAATAAAATTATACCAAATTTATCCTTTCATTCATACACGTCTCTAATAAAAAAACATAAAAAAGGCAAATAATAAATGTAATCAATAATATTAAAAATATAAATAAGTAAAACTAAATTATACATTATAATTCACGATTTTGTGATTTTTTTTCTTTTATTTATTTTTATCATTCACCACCTGACATGAATAAAATACCACACAATTTGAGGCTTATATATAGAGGATATATTTTAGATTTTTTTATTTTTTTTTTGGTTTTTGTGATTGTTATTTTCTTTTAGAAGATAGTATTAATAAATAAAACAAGAGAGATTAAAAAAATTCTAATTGTATACCCATGGTGTTGCATTTTTCATCCCTTGTTTTGACAGTGTTATAATAAATCAATGCTCTCTGTTTCAAACTGTGCATGGTTGGTTTATCCTTTCATCAATAAAATAAAATAAAAATTAAGTGCAAAGAAGAAATAGTATTAAATTCTTAAAAATTAATGAATGGATCATGATGCTAGAGGCAAGTAAAATGTGGGGGTTGAAATGTTATACTATGGTGTTGCTAGATGTTGACTGAATCTAATGCCCTATTGGCACTAAGGTAGAAGAAAGTTACTGCACAGTCTCCACCTCTTATTTATTTATTTATTAATTTTTTTCTCCCAATCAAAATATTATGATAAACAATTGGTTACATTTGCTTAAAAGTTAATAAATAACTTCATAAATTTCTTGGAAACAATGGAGGAAACTTGTTGGAAACCAGTTTGTGTAAGTTCTCTTGGTCAAAGATGAGACAAAATGCTTGTGATTATGGTAGGAAAATATTAATTAATATAGGAATGTCAGTTAGAACTTAATTTTAATTTCTGATAAGACTCTATACCAGTACAAAGCCACATAATTAACAAGTAGAAAATATCAAATATCACAAAAGAATTCAGAAAAGTTACACAAATAATTGTATTTATTTATTTTAAATATTATTTATGTTTCTTTTATATATATATATATATATATATATATATGTGTGTGTGTGTGTGTGTGATATTATTAATTAACTAAGACATGTCCTTGTAAGAAAATACTCAAATTTTATAAAATAAAGGACTAAATTTGAAATAAAAATAATTAAGTGAAAATAATAGTAAATATGTACAAAATTTAGTAAAAAAGTATTTTTTTTTTCCTTACTACTAGGCTTGACTTGGGAATCTCTATACAACATGAATTTGATTTTTCTTTTATGAAAACAACAAATTCATTAAAAAATTAAAGAGGTATCACTGTTTATATGGTCTGTGGTCTCTCTGAATTACCAGAGATTGTATCAGACATTCATTGAACTTCATAGATGGCACTCTGAATTTCAGTTAAGCAATATAAATAATCTCTTACTCTACCAAAATTAAAAAATCCATCAAACACTATTATTTTACACGTCTTTGTATTGTAATGTTTGATTTTAGCTCTTAATCTATTCAAAATATCTAGTTGTTTAATTTTATTACTTACAACATCATTTAAAAAGGACATGTCAGACAAAAAAAAGTAGAGAAGATGAGAGAATATGCATCCAAATAAAAAAACTAGTTGAACATATCAAAATGAAAAAAAAAAAATGAGCAAGATTACAAATGTAAGCCGTATTATTTATTTCTTCCGTAACTAGTCAACTAGTTGACATTCATCTAAGTCATGACGTGTATAACTATACAACTAGGGTTTGTGGCTTTGGATATGCATAACAATCTCATCCTTTCTCTATCACAAGTTTCTTCTCTTAATGTAATAAAAACACACACCTCCATGCACAAGTGTCAAACTTTGGGATTTCAGATTCTTCATGACCTTTGTTTCTCCAATGGGTCAATATATTCAATCTGAAAAATTCAAAAGGGATGGTTTAACACCAATGGTTAATAATTCAAAAGGTAACATCGTGACACTTTCCTTCCACTTGGGTGGGAAAGAAAATAGTGGAGATTAAGAAGTGCATGTCCCTCCTCTGGTTTTTTTTTTTCTTCCTCTTTGGATTTGTTAACATAATATTTGTAAGTGGAGTGCACAATATTGAGCACAAATTGGAACCACGAGACACCAACATTGAATTATTTTGTCACAAGAATGTTAGTGGAAACATATAGCTAAATGAATCATTATATGAATTTTTCTTTGACGGCAAAGAGAAAGTATGGCATTTTCCATCTTTCACAAACCCTTTATCATCATTAAATATAACTTTTGCTTTTGGCTATGAATTTTTCTTTCTATTTTTTTTTTCTCCGTTTGGTATGCATTGAAGAGGGTTATTGTTTATGATATTGATTTTTTTTTTGCGGTGGATCTTGGATTTTGTTCTGTACTTCTAGGACTGTGTTATCTTGGATTTTGTTCTGTACTTCCAGGACTGTGTTCCAAAGGTGAATCGGCATCAATGCAATTTCATAGATTTCTCTTATTGTGGACAATATCTTCTTATTATAAAGTATGGATATTTTTTAAAAAAAGTTTATTAAGAAAACAAAATTTATTTATGTTTTTTTAAAATAAATGATAAATATAAAACTATATCAACTATTCATACACCTACATTGATAAATTATAAATAAAATTTATAGTATAAAATAAGTAGTTTTAAGTTTTAGAAGTGTTTGACTATTTAAAAGTAATAAAAAACTTATTAGTTTATTTAATATATAAATATCATAGTTATATATCACGAGAAGAAAAAAATATAAAATTACAAAAATAAAATGAAATGAAATAATAAAATAAATATAAGTTGAATGGAATATGACCAAATTTGTATTGTTATTATTTTTTATTAAATAATTAAGATTTGTTTATTTTGATTTAAACTGAATTAATTTATAAATTATTTTCAAAAATTCACCAAACTAATTTACATTTGGAGAATGCCTTAGAAAGGAACGGAATTCATGTATTGAAGTAGTTAGTAACCTTATCCCCTTTACAGACCAATTACACCAAAATAGAAAAGCATTTCAAAATCAACTAAGTTCTAATTATTCTTTAATCAGGTAAACAAATATCCATAAAGAAAATTCCCAAGAAAATTTATGAACAGGGAAGATTAATGAATGAGATAAGAATAAAACATTACATATTATTGATTAGGAGAAACACATGCAAACAAACAAATGACTGAAACCAAGCAAGCACAGTGCATAGATATTTTATTTTATGTGTTGTTGAATGCTCTTAAATCTTGAACACTTTTTAGGGACTCATCATGATTATGTTTGTTAGTAATATATATTACTTATGGGCATGCATGGACCACGAAAAAGAAGATGCCATTTTTATCTACCTGATAGCCTACAAATTCAACTAAAAACGCCAATTCTGACTTTATTACTTGCAGCCCTTTTGATGCATTTAATTTAGTTCGCAGTTATTTCTTTCTAGAAAACCACAACTATGGATAACTGCAATCAACAACTTCACCATAAAAAAATTCACTACCATTCTTGTTATGTATGAAATTTTATAAATTGGAAACTATTACTCCTATCCCTTGTGTTCAAGTTTGAAACGAAAATTAGTGTTTAAGACCTTTCACTCTTCTTCAACAATTCCACTCATTTAATAAATTAAGTAAGTTTTAATTGATCATTTTAAAAAGTATACATAGATATGACAAAATGAAAGTAGAAAATTTTATTTCAACCAATGACATAACATGTCTTGGACATTCTTTTAATAGATAGTGATGCATATATTATATTATAACTGTAAATTCACAAAATCTATTCCAATAGCAATATAATTTCTATTATACAATGATCATGCTAAGGAAAAATGATATTAACACTCCAAATTTTTAAATCAATCATAGATGGTATTGTTATAACATATTATATTTTAATGATTAATTTTATGATAATTTATTTATAAGATAATATTTTAACTACCAAATTGTTCTCTTGCTATAAAATGTCAACCCCGTTATCAAATAAAATAAACATTATTTGAGGCAATGACGTCAAACTCACATTGCTCAATTTTTATTTCTCATATGGATGAAATGAAAACAACCCCTCGCCGCCCCAAAAAGTACACATAAACTCAAATCACATTTATAAATACCAATTTACTTATAAAAAAACATATCATTTTGTGCCACTATTTATCAATTTATTCATTTATTTATTTTTTAACAATTTTCTGTGGAGTTTCTTGTCGACAGGAAATTATTTAATAATTAGGATTGACGTTTCAAAATAATTATATTTAAATGGTAAACTAACATTGTTTAGTAAAAATATACTAATTTTTTTAAAAAAAAGTGTGGCTCGTTTAAAATTACTTCTATTGGACCAAAAATATTAAAAACATAATTATGACTAAAAAATTTTATCTTCAAAAATTGATTTATTAAGTAAAAAATCTATCCAAATTTTAATATTAGGCATCCATTTTTTTTTCTAGAAACATGATTTGACATATTTTCAAATTAACAAGCTAGTGGCAAAATATGATCTTAAAAAATTTGTCTTCCAGGAAAATGATTGTTCCTGTGGCAGCAGTTAGTTGAACTCTGAACCTGGCTAAACAAAAATGAGTGATTATTTTCACATATCCAATTGTAGCATCCTTTTTATTTGTCAAATTGGAATTTTAGACACCAACTCTATCATCTATTTTCTTTGTTTTTGGCGTATATATGCCACTAATGGTTGTGAAAAAGTTAATAGGATCTTTGGTGAGGACAATAGGACCATCATGAAAATGGCATATAGGAGATTCATAAGCCAACAGAAAGGAAGTTATCTTCTTTTTGTTGTGAGGAAGCTTCCGGTGAAACAGACATGACTTGTGTACAATTTCCAGTCACTATAACTAAACAAAAGCAGCCACTATAAGTTACTATGGTTGGTTCACTTGTTGTTGCAACTGGGTTCAGTGTTCCAAATGTTTTCTCTACCTTCACAAATAGGGAGACTCTGAAAACATTCTAGAACGTGCTTATGAGGAAAGAACATTATCTGTTTGTAACACCTTAAACTGTCAAAGATGTCCATAGAGCTATATTGTTCACATGTACAAATAGTCCATATGATAAAAAGTTCCTTATCAATCACTCCACTTTTTAAAAGTTTTTTTTTTGAAAAAAAAATATATAAATATATATAATTTTTAATTTAATAAAGTATTTAATAGATTGATTTTGTTTGATTGGACAGTGTTTGTTGACTTTACTTCAATTACATGTCACTTGATAATTTTATTCTATTAAACTCTTACACATTATTAACTGAGTCAATATTTGCTTTTATATTAAACTAGAGTTTATTTGGTCCCAAAGGTTTTCACTTTAAGTTTAATCACCTTAAGTTCTACGTTTATTGACTATGCAATTTTCACATTTGAAAAATTATGCATTAGTTATTTTAATCTTTTGTGATATTTTTTTAACCCTGATTATTTTAGAGAAAGTGCTCTTAACTTCTTTGGGTATGAAGTAGAAAAGTTAGTTTGTCTTTCTTTACCTCATGTGTCCTCTAAGTTAAGTTCACCCTTCGTTCTTATTCTTGAAGTTTACTTTTCATCATGCATATTGCTTGGACATAATCATAATCTCATTCCTTCAAGGTATGTTATTCTCATTATTTTTTCTATTCTATTGTTTTAATTACTTTCTGAAGAGAATTTTATTTTTCCTTTGTCTTCTTCTACAATAAAACTTTGGTAAAAAAAAAAAAAAATATGTGCCTTTGTGCTTCAGGTAGACATTGTTCCAAGAATGTGCTTTTTATGTTATTTAGTACGAGACTAAATGATAATAAAAACCAAACCTCTTCATCAGTTACAATTAGAGAAAATACGTTTATGATTGAGACCAGGGTTTATTTGCAAGGTAGATCATCTTGTATTTGCAGAAATTCGCTTTTTACTACAACAGGTAAAAGTAATTTAAATATACAAGATTTATTACTTTTGAAAATTTAAAAGTTCAGCAATCAAGTTACAAAGGCACACAAATTTTGAGGCATGTGTTCTTGTTCCATGAAAATAAGGCATCAAGACAAATAAACCTATTTTCCTGATAATGACAGTAAAAGACCAATTTGGATATAAATTGCTTTAATTTTGACTATATGTAATACTTTTTAAGGCATTCACAAGTTGAT
>Ga0099825_1007751_pt1 | contig 12963 bp, 7 predicted proteins | sample SiratroredBW_FD_76838 | JGI IMG/M metagenome (GOLD analysis project Ga0099825, IMG submission 76838) | Root nodule microbial communities of legume samples collected from California, USA - Siratro red BW | ecosystem: Host-associated > Plants > Roots > Nodule | place: USA: California | collected...
AAATCTATATATAAAAAATTATTTTAATATTTTCTTTTATAATAAAAATATATATATATATATATATATATATATATATATATATATATATATATATAACCTTATCTGTAGTACAAATAAGGATAATTGTGGGTTATATATCATAAACTTTTTCCCAGAAAATGTTTACAAATATCTTCATTTTATATAAGAGGTTCGTCAGATATAAGGCCTCAGGTTATTTATATAACTGTTAATATGTCAGATATTACTCTCACTTTCTCCTCCTTTCCCATCTCTCTCCCTCCCACCACTACTATTATTGCCTAGTGTCATTCCAGTTCTATCATTTTTAATTAATACTTCAGATATCATACCATTTTTAGGCCTTCACCTACAAAACATAAGATCTTAGGAGAGTTGGTCATGGGATACGCAAGACAAAAGTATATGATGCACCAGTAGCAAAACTTCTACCTGCCAGACAGATGGCATGTATTCACGATACTGAAAATTTTGATGGTTTCTTGTCATATTTTTTGAACATCTTTCTTCCATGTTCCTGTTATAGGTATCATCATACATAAAGTACAACTGAGATTAGAACAGACAATATAAGTTTTATTAGCGGCTGATCAATGATACAAAAAATATTGGGACATTGCAAATGCAAAGGACCTGACAAGTAAACTATGAAGGCAAATTAGGTTTAACTGGATCATCTTGGCTTTATAATGTGTTGAAAAATATTAGAGAGAAAATAAGGCCAGAGAGGTGTGATTAATAACCCTTGCAATGGATCAACTCCACCTTATCCCACAACTCTACTAAATAATTTGTCATGCTTTCGACGCATTGAAAGTTATTATCAAAATCAAACTTGAACCAATCAAAAGATATCTTTCTGATCATACAAGATTTTAGGTGAAATTCAAGAGTTCTTCAAGTTTCTCTATCTCTGAAAATTGAAAGGATCGTGTTTTAAATTCCACAGCCATTATAGAACTCACCCTTTGACCTCATTTGAAGCTGTAGAATGTCTATTCCCGAAAATCACTGACTTTGTAGCCATAATAAGCATAGGATACACCTGAAGAAGTTTTCTAATATTCTGTACTACTGCTTCTGACACAGTCTGAAGGAAAAGTTTTTTTCTGCATCACATGATATCTGCAAATTAAAATCAACATATATCTGAACCAATGATACACACTTGCTCCTTGTGTTGCAACTACAAGTTTCACACTTTAAGAAAGTTAAAGAGGGACAATTTGACCATTGAGATTGAGAATTCTGAATTAAATCGATGCTCTGAGAACTTTAAAACATGAGGCCAGAATGCAGCCGCCATCCACTAGGAAATACCAACATATATATAACTTACTTGCTGTTTTCTCTTTGAGACAAGAACATTGATGCACGATCCATCCAATGAAAAGCTCCAATGCTGCCAAATAAGTTCACTCAGTCCAAGTTTATTTATTATATAATTTATTCAGAGTAGCTGCCACCACAGTTAACGATGCAAATAACAGTCGGAACCAATGAAATAGCTTCATCGCTCAACACATTATACACAATATCTACAGACTTTAAAGCGAAAAGCTATGTACATGGCATTCAAATATATCAAAAGAAACCGAGGAATAGAAAAGACTTTTATGTTTTACATTAAGATGAGCCAACCGAACTAATAATAGTATAAAGATCACAACTAGGCTCAGTAAATAGAAAAGCCACCAAAAATAAGAGCAGCTTTATTTTAAAAATAATAACAAATTATAAAGTCGATAATTCGAGAAAAAAGCAAGAAGAAGCCAGCCTGTCAATCATGAGCACGTGGACACCAACTCCTTGAACTTCTTTCTCCTTCTCTAAGCGACAATGCAATGTCTGTTGCAGAACAAAAGGAATAAGATACATTAACAGAAGTAAAAATAAACAGTGATGTTGCATTGTACAAAGAGATACTAGTTATAATAAAATGGTTTAATTACTCATTGGATTTTTATACCTCCTCAATCTTTACAGAGTAGTCTCTACCTACAAATAAGGGGTGATAAGAGATGGGTTCGGCTTATCATTATCCTAATTTGACCTCAAATTTTGACTATATGGTCTATTAAATTTAAACACAGGCTCAAAATAAATGAAATAAATTGGGTCATCCCAACTTCTTTAGTGTAATATATACATCGTTCAGTATGTATAACTTGATCATAAAATAGAAAAAAGTATAAAACTTAAATTATGATATATTTTATAACAAATATTGTAAATAAATAAACCAACTCCTTATAAACATAATATCTTGTTATAAAAATATTGTCTATTAAATATAAGAAAATTATTGGTAATGTATAATTGTTCATCCCTACCTAAGCATTGCTTTTGAATCATGTAATTCATAATCTGTTTTAGTTCTACAATTCTGCACTAAAAAGTATACTTACATCAAAAACCTAAACATTATGCCAGGTATCCATTAACTAAACCTATTAGGATACAAGGAAGTACAAGTAATGCAATGCAAAAGTACATTTCCACTGTATGATTTGTATCACAAAAATATAAGAAATAATCAAAATGAAAAAATGGTTTACCCTGAGAGTGTGAAGAAACTCGAAGCTATCGTAACAACGGACATACAAAAAACGGGCCATGCAGAGATCGTACAAGGCTTGATCGTAAGAATCCGTTCCGTGTTGCGTGATGCGATGAATGAGCAATTGGGAGAAGCGCGTGATGTCGAAGCGGCAATCGAGGTCCAGAAAGAGGACCAGGTGGTCCAGGCCTCCGTAGGGTTTGGGGAGAACGGAAGTGATGGCGGCGTCAATGAGAATTTGGGTTTTGGCGGAGGGCGAGGGTCCCACCAGCTCCAGGACGTTGCCGACGCGGAGAGGAACCCTGTGCAGCGGCGGCGGAAATACGAACGGCCGCACGCTGCTCACTCTGCTCAGCATCTCCGCCGCACTCTCGTCTCCCTCAATCCACTTTTCAATTTCCTCTCTCTCTTTCATTTCTCTTCTCACTTTTCAATTTCCTCTCTCTTTTTTCTCTTCTCACTTTTCAATTTCCTCTCTCATTTCTCTTCTCAGTCTTCAATGTCCTCTTTCTTTCTCTATCATTTCTCTTCTCACTTTTCAATTTCCTCTCTCTTTCTCTTTCGTTTCTCTTCTCACTTTTCAATTTCCTTTCTCTTCTATTTCTCTTTCTCTTCTCACTTTTCAAATCTCAATTTACTTTGCATTCTCACCATTTCCCACTCTAACGCAAAACCACAGTTCTTCCCGCCTAATCTCTGTTTTTCTTTTCTTTTCGTGTTTTCTTAATAGCTCTCGTATAAAATTTATATTATTTAAAAATTATTCAAATTCTATTTTTTAGTTAATTATGTCCTTGCTTATTAACTTTTTATTTTATATAGAGTCTCTACGATAAAAAAAAAAAAAAACTGAATTATCATTTTTGCTTCTCTTTTAATTTTGTATAGAATTTTGATTTTTTTTTATTCTGCTCCTAAAACTTCAACAAAATAAAACAAACTAACAAAACTACTAAAAAAGGACATTTAAATTATTATGTAACATGAGACATTAAATCACACACAAAATAAGAAGATTTATTGTAATCTACTATATAATAACATATATTAAACCTAAATACTACATAACCTTTCCAGAAATAACCACATACTTTCTACTTTAATATTGTATTATATAAATCTTCAACAAAACTTCAATAGAAGGAATAAATCTATTCAAGCTTCAATTCAATAAAATGGGAAAAGAAGCTTAATAACTGAATTAAACAAAATTTATACAAACAACTATTAAATCAAACCTTGAACCTGCTCCAATAAATCATCAGACTACAATAAATATAAGTTTTTCTTATGAAATACACTTTTACTTAACAAATCATCAGACTACAATAAATATATAAGTTTTTCCTATGAAATACACTTTTACTTAATAAATCATCACACTACAATAAATATAAGTTTTTCCTATGAAATACACTTTTACTTTATCCAAATAACAATATAACTTTAGAAGTTTATTTTGAATTTATAACTATATTAGGCATTTTACTTTCCTTAATTTCAAATTATAATTTCATATTTCTAATGTATAACTTTAAATTATATAATAGACAATATCAGCTTTTTGGTTAGTTATCTTTCACGTGATGAAATGCACGATATAACTATTATAGTTACAAAATCTACATCACGATACAAATTATACAATCCAAATTAAATATAATTAATATACTTTTTGTACTGGCTTAGATAATCCAAAGATATTTTCAAAACTATAATTATTACATAAAAATGGCAGATTGGTAATTTTAAGTAAATAGGGATACATATCCAAATGCTCTAAAAACAAATATCTTTTTTTATAATTCTGTAAGTAAAACAACTTCAATACAAAACCTCTTTGTGATGCAAATTACAATATTCTTCTTACACCTCAAAAAAATTATTTTACTGTAAAAAAATTTTAAAGTACAACGTATATATTTTATTAAAAAATTCGAATTTCATTCGAAAATTTTTGCAAATAAATTCCCTATCAAAATATAATAATAAATTAAAATAATTTTCCTAATTAAAAAAAAGGGTGTGAGGTGACGTGGCTCGCTATTAACGTATGACATGTTTTTCTCTCGTGGGGGTGTTAGAAATGCTTAAGCAACCACGAGGTTTGCACGTGGCAACCTGTGGCTGGCTTTACTTGCTACCAAAACGTGAGGTTCTTGTTCTCTTAGTTCCACAACAACCTTCAGTATCCACATTATGCTGTTCCTCCCGTTTCTTCTTAGTTTATCTCTTTCACACTCTCACGTCATTAATATTTTTAATCTTTGTTTATAAAGAAACATAAAAGGTTTTGAAAAACATTAACCGAAGGTGTGGTTGTTTTGTTCCACTACGTTTCTGTTTTTCTGTCTTTCTCGAACACCACCAGGTTTGCTCTCTACATGTACTTTGCATGTTCAATAGCCGTTCATGATTTACAGCATGTGTGTGTATGGTTTTGTTTTATGTATCCACGTAACAGGTTATTAGCCAATTCCTCTGTTCATTTCTCTGGTATGATTGGTGATTGTCTTGGTTTTAAGGTAGAATTTGAGAAAAAGCATAAGATGATCTCTTTGATGTACTCTCTGCATGGAGTTAGAATGGATATTTGTTAACTAAATTCCTGCTCATAAGCTGGTCTATTTCATCGGAGTAAAAATTGTCTCCGTGTGATGTTTCTTAGGTTTCTTAGGTATTCAAGTGTGATAGAGAAGTATCTAATTATGAGTTTAATTCTAGATTAAATTGAAATGTATCTAAGTATGAGTTGAAGTCTAGATTAAATAAAAATGAGTAAGTTAACTAATATATAAGAAAAAAGATAAAAAATCTAAAGTTTTAAGGTTTTAGGTCGAGTTTGGGATGTTGGGTTGAATGCAGTGTCAATTAGCCTTTTATATCTGCTTCATGATTTTTTTATCTATTTTTACCTAATGTCTTTAAGGTTCTGAATTAAAAGCTTAAGTATCTTAAGGTAAGGTTTTTGATTGAATGTAGTATCAATATATTTTATCAAATTTTGTATGTGATTCATAATGTTTCTGACCTACTTCTACTCATTTTGTCATTTGTTTACAAAAAAATTAAGAAAAAGAACTGTGTAGGGTTGAGATTTGAGAACAAGTGTGTCTGTTCTTTCTTTTTGTGTGTCTGACAGTGTTTCCCACTTTCCATGTATAACAGTGAGTACAGGACACAATGAACATTATGTCCACCCACCAGTGTAGTTGGCCCCTTAGGATTCAGGATCATGACAAAGCAAGCATTAATAAGGCTCCATTTTTTAGAGGATTGGACTTCCATAATGTTGGATACCATGCTCAAAAATACGGTCATAGTCCCAGAAAATGCAGACCCATTTTTTCCAGTTCAGGAAGCAACAAGGATCCTTCTGATGATTCAGATGACATTGACAAGAACAAACCCCAGAACGGTGACATGGGAGGAGTATGTTTACTTTTCAGTTTCCTGTTATACGTGTAATTCATTGCATTCTACAATATTTCATCATGGCACCTAGAGCATTTACTCCTCCTTTGCCTCTATTCTCTTCATTCCTTTTCGTTCCTCTAAAGTCTCTTGAACTGACCGGATATGAAATTATATGTTAGAAATACCATTTTTCTATTCTTTAATTTATTCCTATGTTTCTTACCTTATCCTCCTTTTTCTAGCTTTCTTTATGTATTATAGTTGTATATTTAAGCAAAATCTATCTCGTATCCTTGATTGTATTTTTTGATGAATTTACATTTATGTAAGAAGTTGTTTTCCAATTGGATTAAATCCAGATTCAGTCCCAAGAATAATGATTAAGTATCAATTTTCCATTGGTGTGCATACATCTGAGTCTGGCTCTTTTGAAATATGCATCAGGTGAATAGTGAAATTCTTAGAGAGAATCTAGAGAAAATAGTTGGAAGAGATGATTCCACTTTTAGTGGATTTGACCTTGCTACTCTTATTAGGAACAAATATGGGAGGTCTTATGATGTTCAGTTGATAAAGAAGGTAAGTTTTTAAACTGGTGGAATTTTGTGTGAGATTTACTTGTTCTGCATGACAAATTTAACATATATAGTAACTTGTTTTTTTCTTCCGAAGTACAATTATTGTGAATGAAGATAGTTATCCAGCACACGTAGTTGGAAATTGCATTTTGCTGTTTTTTCTTGCATAGAATTGCCAACAGAAAAAATTCCATTAATGATCTGATATATCTTCTTTTCAACTCTATCCAGATTGCATTTGTTGATCTGGCATACACTTTGAAATACTGAAACATAATGCTGTTATTGTTCATAGACATGCAAATACTGATCAAATCAACAGTGCACATTGCCATCTTTTTTCACTTTACAGCATGTATGTTCCTATTTATTTGTTAACATGTTTGTGATTGAAAAAATTCTGATAGTAAGGACTTGAATGTTGTAATTAATAATTATATCCTGCAGTATGTTTCATTAAAAAAGTAGCACCTTCCTTTAGGGTGGGATAAAGGAAATTATATTAAAATAGGAGTGTTAAAAGAGTTGGATATGCTTAGCTTCCATGTATGGACCAATTTCAAAAGTTGCTAGCATCCTTGTTCTTGAATGTTGTTGCATTATCTGTTTCCTTCAAATTATATCCTTGTCCTTGTTCTTGAAACTTCATATGCGTATATGATGTTTGTTCCCTCCTTGGAGCATTATCAGCTCCTTAGTGTTTGCTTGATTCTTGAAATTGGATAAATTGCTGAATTAAGACATGGTTTGATCTTCTACTGTTAAACATAATCTGTGATAGGAATTCATGGGAAGAAATCTCCTTGCGATGAATGTCATGTGGAAGTACATGGAGCAGGTATTAAAAATTATGTGCTACATCTTATCTTTCCATATGGTACATGACTTGAGTAGATTCCTTTCAAATGAAATGAACTATTTGTTGGATATTAAGAAGAAAGGAAAAGGAAAATACTAGATACAATTTTTTTTTCCTATAATTTTTGTCATAATGAGTTGATGTTGTTATTGACTCTGTTGTATAAATGAATGGCCATGTTGCATTAATCAAATAGCTTATGCCTTCTATCAGTTTAGAAAGAGGCACAGAAGAAAAAGCAAGCGTCAAAAGTTTCTACCATTTCAATTTCATAGATAGCATTGGCATAAAGTAGTTTGAGTACCTAAACCATGCATTTGGTTGTGCTCTAAAGTAGATGATCGTTAAAAGCTTTTTTTATGCTATGGAATTGCTTGATGTTATGCACGTAATAATGTATTTCAGTATGTCCAATATCCTTTTGCTATTAGAGATCTTTCCCATTGACTGAAGAAGAGTATATTTTGAGGCTTGATGATGTTGCAAACACCTTAAAATGTTGGGGAGCTGTCTCACATATTCGGAACAGCCTAGAAAAGTCAAAGGAACGACCTCGAATAGGGAAGGTAAAATTAAGCTCTTCTTTTATACGACGATTACTTAGAAAAGGCAGAAGACACAATAAGAAAAACAATAAAACAATGACTGCTCAATCCAAAGCAGCTTATGCAAATTAAGACTCAGACTAGAGGTGATGAACAAATAAGAGCTATAAAGAATGAAAAAATCTGAAAGAAGTGTAATTTTGAATGGAGATTTTTTATTTTTACGCTGACAATAATCCTAGACGTAAGTTTTGGCTGGCAAGAAAAAAAAAAAAAACTGGTCTGTGCACACATTCTTATATCTTATCATTTGCTGCAGGCAGTAAGCATTTTTATAGATATGGATGAATCAGGTGCTCGTGCGAACGAGTGGATCTACAAATAGAATGGAAAGCTTTGGTGAGTTGAAATGATATGCTAGTCAATGGGTTCCAGATTACAGCGTGGGAAAAGTCCATAGACGCAGGACTACCACTTTTTTGTGAATTTCTTCAGTTTGGAATTTTATTATACTTGGATCTCAACATCTCCAGATGCATTTTCTAACGTTTCTGATGGCAACATAGCATCAGGCCTAGGCAACAATAATTTTGGTTCCTCCCTTCTTTTTTCAATTGTTCATATTGATGTAAAATTAGTTAATATAAGAAAAGCATTCATATTACTTAATGTAAGAAAAACATTCATATTAAATTCATAACAAACTTGTATCTCATTTAGGGATATATTGGTATTAATGGCTGCTTATGTTGAGGGTGCCCGTTCCTTGAGAGAATTACTTGAACATGATAGAAATTTGAATCATTTGCCAGTAAGTGAATATAGCCATGGACAGTGAACTGCTTGGATAGAGAATACGCTTTTCAACGCTACTTTTATCGAAGTAGAGTTTTCTTTCAGTGCCAAAATAAAGTTTTCAGCAGCAAAACAATAGGAGCAGACTACTCTCACTAGATTCCAATTAAAATTTAAAACATTGTCTAGGTTAAGTTGCGTAATACATGTGAAGCTGTGCATTTTCCACCATTTTTATGCAAACGATAAATTTGTGGTTTGGTCACATTATTTTGTGAGCATCAACTAAGGTAAAAATTTAGGTATTCACTGGTGTACTTTCTCTTCAAGTCGGTATTTACAGCTTCGAGTTCAGAGATATTAAAACACAGAAGACAGAAACAAATAATTCTACAAAAACTAAATTATGGCAACAAAAAATAAACTCATGATCCATTTCAGTAAAAGCTACAATTTACATGCTGTCTAATTTATCTTTGTCTGCTTTCTTTACAATACTTATAAGCCGACCTAGCATTAGCATCTACACAAATAACCTCGTTGATACATCAAAAGTTACATAAACCTCTATCACGCGCTGTAAGGAGCCGGACTAGTCATAGTAATTCTTTACAATCAAAGATCAAGACCAGATAAGTCAATTCTTTGCTTCAAAGACTACAAAAGTTTCCTTTTTTTCGGGTGGAGGAAAAAATAAAGAAAACCTATAATAAATCTATTTTAAGAGCTGCTATTTTGAATTGGTTGTGAGGGGCACTGGTCCGCTGATGAGATTAGGAGCTTCCTAAGAGAACGGTACTGCAGGCGGACATTCTCTCCAGTTTCAATGATATTAAGCAAATACCTGCACCAAAGATTAAATGAGAATACTTTTCCACTCTTTTCCTGCTCAAATTAATATTGTAAAAAATGTTCAGGAAGTATGATAAGATACATGACATAAATTACGTATGAAAAGTATAAAAAACATTATAAACGGCAAAATCCCACACACCAATAATATTCTACACGTTTAGAAATAGAACATTATCATTATCTCAAATTTATGCACGTAATACTACAATGCTAATAAAACTAGATGGGATATCAAGTTAACTCAGATTCGGCCATTGAAAACGACATATCGGAACAGAGTAAAAACTTTCAGAGAAGTTGGAAAATAACGAGCCGATTCACTTGATTGTGACTGTTTGTTTTCATATGGGTATACAAAAACTTTATAAGTCAATCGAAGACGACACCTAACTTTATAAACAGAAGAATCAGCGACGGTAATTTTGGTTGGTGACGAAGACAGAATGAGATACAATGAAAGCAAGCCAAAACCTCTTTACCCTTAGACACCTAAATGGGAAAATTCGCCAAGGCATAAAAGAAGCCTACTAATTATGTAATTTGCAAGGCAGTAAAGTTTTTATACAAAAGGGTAACTTATATCTCAAATTATACCGAGCCTACAAGCAAATTTAACAAGTTCATTCTTGATAACTCACCAGCCATTGAGACACTGAGATGTAATCACAGCTTCTTTCCCAACAAATTTTTCTGGTGTTCTTCTGTTACCCTGTAGAAATTGGTTGTTCATGACTCAACTGACCCTTGAACACATTAATTGCCAAAAAATTGAAAATGTAACACTGAAAATGTTTACCTTAATAATGACTTTTTCGTTTACCGAAAATGGATATTGCACTCCCCGCTGAAGTCCATCAGCAGCATTAAAATCTCCATTTTCCTGGAACATTTGAGTATCAATATAAATATTTTTTTCTCCTGAAAATATCAGAAACCATATTTAACTATCGCTTCTACACAACACTACTGGTTTGCTACTATTTCTAATTGGTCAATCTCTTCATCAACTTGTTTGATGGGTTTGAGTCAGTCAATTTATAAGTTAATTTTAAATCTAGAAGAAAACACTAGCAATAACTTATTGGCAAAAAGAAGATATAAATTCAGTTATACAACAATTCAAGCATTAAACTAATATGAAATAAAAGATTTAGTTAAGTCCACCTACACTCAGTCCATATTGAACCCCAGAACAGGAGCAAGTTGAAGAAAATTATAGGGTCACTCAAGGGTACAGACTAAGATAAAGATTAAAGGGCTGAAATTGTAAATGTTCCTGTAAGCTATACCCTTATAAAGATTGTTCACTACCTGCCTTGAATTTTCAGATTACACTAATATTTTCCAGTTGACCAAACTGGTAATTCATTTCTTTCTCTCCTCCAACCAATTTCTCTGCAGACAACCTTCTAGGCATATTTCAGAAACTTACGGGACCAGGATTTCTACAAAGTTGGCTATATGACTGCAAGCTCCTATATTCATAATCCAGTTGCCCAAATTTTTTTATCTTGCATTTTATTATCTTCTAAATATAAGAAAAAAATAACAGTGGGGACACTTTTTCCATTCTCTCTGACTGAAGGGAATTTTAAAAAAATTGCCACTAATAGGAACATAAGATATGAAAACAAGAAATATCTGCACAAAGATTGCACTATCTAGTTGCTAGTATTAAATTTCAAATCAAATCCTAGATAACCTAAGCGAACAAAAGTGCTGTAAAAGTTTAATCTCAAATCTGGAATTTCTGAATAAAAACAAGACAATTCTAGATATCGTTTTGAAATGGAACTAACAAAAGCTGAATAACATTTTTACAAAAGTACATTTCTGGAACAGTCACATTCCAGTCAACCTCAGATCCGTGCTTCTCCTAATCATTGTGGGAGTAATATATAAAACAAAGCGCCACTTACAAAAGAAGCTGAATAAAATACTTCTAGATCATTCTAGGTAAATCATACCACACACAGTCAACTTAAGATGTGATGCTATCTCCTAATCACTGTTAATTAACTTTGGTCGATGAATATTTGTCAGTTGTTTCACATTTAATGTATAGCTTCACATTTTTTCTTCTAAGATAGAAGAATGTTTTCTGTCACTATTTTTTCTTTGAACATTTGCTAATAATGTGATTGAAAAGGCAAAAAAATCACATGAGACTTAAGTTGCATACCCTGTTCACTCTTCTCATTGAATCCATTTGGTCACCCATTTCTTTCCGCCGCTTTCGGAGAGCAGCATTACGAAATAGCCTCCGTTCATCCTCATGCTTGACAGCAGCAGCTGCAGCTCTAAGAGCTGAAAGGGAAATCAAATTATTGTCACAAAAACAAAATAAATAAAAACATAACAGTGAGAAAAAAGCACAAAAAAGATGTAGCAAGACCAGAAATAAGGCTATATATAATCTGTGTATTAGTGCATATTGTGTAGATGGATAAGATATAAACTACGAAAGAAAATGGAAGATACCAAGATTAGGGATCAAAGAACCAGTTTCAATTTCAGTATTGCAGAGAGTACATCTGGACTGCGACAGAAACAATAATTGTAAGTATGATTCTTGTCTCTCCCCATCTAAAAGTTTAATGACATAATGAAAATGGAAAGTAATAAAAACGAGACAACACAAGTACAACCAAAATAAGAATACAAAAATGCATGGAGGTACAAATACCAAGAAAACAAGTTTAAAGTTTAAAACACAGTAAACAAATATCTGGTAGAATTTGATACTGGATTTAATTGTAAAATTGAAGGCATTAATTAGCTTAAAGTAGTTAATATTTTGTTATAGAAATTAAATGTTAACATTTAGAAAACCATTGTAATATTGAAGCTTTTTAACTTGGGATGTTCTGGTAACTTCCACATTTGCTGTATCTGTATGTCACTGACTATACCAATAGATCTTGTCAAAGATTCTACAATCTTAATAAGTATCAGCTCCATAATTCCCACAATTGCATAAGGTTTCAGATACTTTCAAATCTAAGTATTAACTAGTGATTCCCCTCAGTACACTGAATTCATGACTATTATTCACAATATTGTAAGCAGCCCACCCATTAATTCCAATTTTATACCAACCTTTCATTCCTAACATCTGCAGATTTATTATCCACACAGCAAAATAGATTCTAGTAAGCATACTAAAGCTTGTGCAATTGTGTCACTATGGAAGCATCACTTCGTGTTGCAAACACACCCCACCAAACCCCCCCCCCCCCCCCCCCCCCCCCCCCCCCCCCACCCCCTCCCACGCCCAAGGGCGGCGCCCGCCGGGTCGGGGGGGGGGAGAGCGGGGGAGGAGCAAAGAAG
>Ga0099825_1007759_pt1 | contig 12959 bp, 6 predicted proteins | sample SiratroredBW_FD_76838 | JGI IMG/M metagenome (GOLD analysis project Ga0099825, IMG submission 76838) | Root nodule microbial communities of legume samples collected from California, USA - Siratro red BW | ecosystem: Host-associated > Plants > Roots > Nodule | place: USA: California | collected...
AGAAAAGAGGGATGAAGGGAGAGTGGAGAGGGGGGTGGGTGGGGGGTGTGAGATAGTGGTATAGGGATTTGATTCTAGCTGCCTCCATTCTTAATAAATCATAATTAAATAAAATTTCAACCCCTTAAAATTAGTTTGAGTTTCGGTGTTTCAAGCCCAAAGGGCTCTTTCATGAGGATGAGTGTTATGCATATTAGATCATTCTTGATCCTCAAAAATCCATAAGCATAAGGTTGCAACTTGCAAGGTATTAACTTCACCTATGCACCAAGTCCCGCCCTCTGAAATTTGTTATCGTTAATTTTACTTCATTTTAATCAATATAAGAATTTCTTATCATGACTATAGTTATTATCAATGGAAGATTTGTTACTAAGTGTAAAACCTGTTTGTTCATTTTTAAAAACCCACAATTAAGTGAATATTTCAAATCCAAACTTTTGTTTCATATGAATATTGACATGTGTCTGACTGATGTATTAGGACTTATTGGGAAGGTGGACTTTACTGTTAGGCATCTCTCTTCTTCCACAAGCTCATTTCCTAGCACATGGGGGGAATTCAACAGTGGTCAACAATGCATCGGAAACACACATCAGGTCTGTTGTTTCTCTCTCTTACCAAAAATCCATATAGTTTTGCTCGTAGAAGTATTTTTTTGCCTTTTCTCATTCTGATTTTCTCCCTTTGTCCAAAAACAGTGTTCTGCATACTCTGCCAGTCCTGCATCAGAGAAAACATGGACCATGCGTACTACCTTTCCAGAATATGTTGTTGCCCTTGCCACTATAGTTGGATCTGTGCTTTTTGCTGTAAGTTAATCCATTCTCATTTGCTGCCTAGGTAGTTTATGGATTAATGAGCAAGATATCTCTTTTTTTTTTTTTTTCTTTTCAAATGATAGTACATTCGTTCGATTATCCTATTTTTTCTTGTGAAAATGTGTTATGTTTGAACTGATCCCATAAATTGCACACAAGCAGAAGCAATTGCTTATAATAATTTTAGTAATGTCTTCCATTCAAGGTCACAAGTAAGTTTATTTTTCATATTTCTGATATTAACATTTGTTTTCCCATCATTCCATCCAGATATTTGGTGGTGTTGGTATTGCTTGTCTTCCATTGGGACTTATATTTTCATTTATTCGGCGTCCAAAGGCTGTTATCACTCGTTCACAGTATATCAAGGTGCTATATTTTTTTGGAGCTGTAGATGTACTAAATGTTGATTGAATATGCTGTACTATATTTATATTGTGGTTTGTTTTTTATGATTGTAGGAAGCTACTGAACTGGGCAAAAAAGCAAAAGATCTGAAGAAAGCAGCTGAGTCACTTCGTCAGGAAGAAAAAGATGGTTCAAAGGGTAGGAAATTTCGTAAAAATGTGAAATCAGTAGAAAAGGTAAACAGATATTGGTAATTTGATGGTACTTTATATTTCCAGCATTGTGTGAAGTATTTTATGTGCACCATTGTTCACATGGACTGCTATATATTAATTTGATGTGGGCTGTTCTAGTTGTGGCTCAAAGTTGTCTTCAGTTTATGATTAATGAAATGTTCTTGTTCTAGTTTTAGTGGTTTTGTTTGTAACTTACCTTTCTTAATTTGCCAGGAGTTGCTTCAATTAGAAGAAGATGTCAAGCTTCTTGAAGAGATGTACCCACAAGGAGAAAAGGTAAGTTCCTTATACATACTGGACTTCTAGGCATAAACAATGTGCTAAGGTTCTCCCACTTACTGATCTTGTATGAATGCAGGCTGAGGCAACATGGGCACTAACAGTTCTAGGGTATCTGGCTAAATTTGTTTTGGGAATTTTAGGGTAAGCAATGGCATATAACGTTTGAGTTACTTTGAATGCTGGATACACTAAACTGTGTGCGTGATAATTTTCAGAAGGTTCTCTCCTGATAATTTCATATAGATGGAGAGATAAATAGAGTTAATGGTTTATTTTCATTATTAAAAATTGATAGAATTTAAATTAGTGAAGGAAATCACTGATAAAGAGCTTAAGTAAAATTACACGTGAATATAGGAAAATTAATTTAACTAGGAGAAAATAATGATATTTTAGAGAGAAGAGACAAAATTAGTTGAATTGAAGTGGTAATAGACATATGAGAGTGGCAGTAGGCTCCCCTTTGATGAGGCAGTGAATACAGCTACATAACTATTGCTATGATATTATTACTCTTGATATGTCACTGTAATGACCATTGCTTAATCTATAAGAGGTTTTATGACTCCCATATAGTATCTAACAAAAGTTTTGAAAACTTTGCCAGGTTAATCGTTTCTGTGGCATGGGTTGCTCATATCATCATCTATCTATTAGTTGATCCTCCTCTTTCTTCTTTCTTAAATGAGGTTTTCATCAAGCTGGATGATATCTGGGGTATGTTGGGATGCACTTACCTTTACATCTCATTACCATATAGAGTTTAGATACGTTATATTCTAATTTTCATTCTGTTATTCATCGCGATGTCTGCTTTCATCAGGTCTTCTGGGTACAGCTGCGTTTGCATTTTTCTGCTTCTACCTTCTCCTTGCTGTGATTGCTGGAGCCATGATGCTTGGGCTGAGACTAGTTTTCATTACTATACATCCAATGAAGTAATTAAACTTTGCAGTCTATAATATCATTTCAAATTGCTTTTAATTTGTATTGGTCACATACTGGGACTTGTTGATCACTCACTATGTTAACTTATATATGGCAGGTGGGGAGCTACTCTCATGAACTCTTTTCTGTTCAATGTTGGGCTTATTCTTCTTTCTTCCATTAGGTCAGTATAACCTTTAGGATGCATTTTCAAATGTATATTATGCATAAAAGTTTACTTTTATTATGGTGGATGCAGTGATTCAACATTTGTGTTAAGTTTTTATTTACCGTGATAAATTTTAAAAATAATGATTTTCATTCTTCTTTGGTTACATATCGTTGGAAGGGATAGTTTAAAAAGGGTGCGTAGTTGAAAGTGTTCTTAAATTCTGGCTTTGATTTTTCTGTTCAAAAGTTCAGGAGCAGGGAATTTTTTTCAGTTGTGTCAGTTATTATGTGTTTAAGGAAGTTATTTATGGACAGAGTACCAAGTAGGGTTCTCTACATTGTGAAAAATTGTTATGCTGTCATGACAATGTCATGCTGTGATAACATTGCTGAAAGTTCAGTTGTTTTACCTTTTCAGTGTGATCCAGTTCTGCTCCACAGCATTTGCCTACTATGCTCAAGCAACTGCAGCACAGGAAATATTTGGCCACACCTTGGAGTCTCTTCGTGGAATTAAATATTTGTATAAGTGAGTCGAGCTGGATATTTTTCTCTCCCTATACCGTCTGATTGGTTGAAGAGCATAACCTAATGCTTTGTTAAATTGCAAATTTTGGCCTTCTGATGGGATTGTCCCAACTTGTCCTTTTAACTCCCCTAAATCTCTTCTACAGATGATTCTATTAATATTTAATTCACCCAAAATGTGAAAAACAAAATAAATCAGCTGGTCATATTATACTTGAGTATGAGATGAATTATCGAGAACTAAGGGCGAGTAGTAGGGGATTATTTTTACTATTAACCGGGGATAGATATGTAACAGAGGAAGTTTTAATACCTTACTATTATAAATAACCCATGCATTTTCGTATCACAGGTACAACGTCTTCCAGATTGCGTTTGTTGTATTGGCTGGATTGACCTTTGTATATTATGCTGCCTTTGTAAGTTTTACTCTGGAGTTTTTTCTTTTCTTTTGTGTGTTCATGATTTTGCTGATCCTTAAGGGGTTTTTAATTTGGAAATACCAGGGTTGGAGAAGAAAGAAGCCCAGTGGCAGGTTCCAATTGTCTACATGAGGGTAATGGTTTATTGCGTGGAAGAATGTCTTCTAAAGGGAGCCATCGGGTATTCTTATCGCAAAAGCTCATTTGAAGTGGCTTTTATTCGGATGTGCATTGGCCTAGTTTTGTTTTTTTCTTGAAGATTATAGAGTTGGCTGATATGCATCCGAATAGAATCATTTTCCTGAGGTGTAATCATTGGGTGGGTGCTTGTGATACCACTTAGCTCTTTGATTCTTTCCCCACCCTTGTTGTATGTATGATTCCTTGGTTTGATTTGTGCAAGCACATTCTTCTGAGTATGTAATTGAATATACCATGTGCACAAGAGACTACTGGGTTTCTCGTAACCCTTTAATGTATAATGCAACTGTTCCCCATAACAAATGGTACTAGTCAACGTTTTAATGTTTGTTTCTCTTTTGACGTACATATCCTATTCCTATAACAGGGTGTTGGGTTTTTGTGAAAAGGAACTCACGGATCTGTTGAAGAAAATCAATACATAGTTTGCAAATTGTGGTTTGGCTACAAGACAAGTATTTAGTTTTAGTATAAAAGTATCATGATTTGGGACGAAAGAAAAAGATGTAGAAACACAATGCAATTATGATGCTAACATGTATAAATGAAACTCTGCTTATGCATTTAAATAGTCAATACTGTATTTAATGATGCCAAATGTAATCCAAACATACTTTAGTCACACTTCTATGCAAAAGAACTAGACGCCTTCCTCGTCTTTCAAATATACTTCAAAATCTCGATATTGCTTGATCAATACATTGTTCATGAGCCTGCATCTAACTACCGGAATAAAAATTAGTATTACAGTGTATCAAATATGCATCTTGAGCTACATGTATGTAAACAAGAAAAAAGAAATGACGAAACGGCAATGGTTTGAATTTTGTTGGTAGCCCTTAATTTGTGTTCATAGGTAAATATACTTCGGCAAATTATTTTACCCATGTATTAATGTTTTTTTTTCCGAAGATTAGAAAAATAGTACGCATTTCAATGCAGTTATTTTTGCCTCCAATGGGAAAGCTGGTGAAGCTCCTTAATGCATGTGCACAAATTGCACAGCCTTTTCTCTAAACTTCACATTTCCCATTACAGATAAGGCATAGCCTGGGGTCAGTAATGCATAAAAAGCGTTAGCTATCAGCGATCTTGTATGATAATTGACATATTACAGTGTATTTAATTTCATGAGTTGGATATGATTTTCAGAAGCTAATAGTTATAGTTTCTTTTAGTATGTTTTTGTTTTTTCTACTTTAAAAGTGTTTTTAACATGCTACAATATGCTTTAAGAACAACATATTTCTTTAAGCATCGATAACTAAAATACCATTACATTTTGAGATTCAAATTGGCTTTTCTGTAGCTTGAAAATGCAGAATAATTCTACTTTGAGAGTTTCCCTGGAAGTTCCCGTCAGATACATTTATAGTACTCTCTCATCCGCACCATTTGGATCATAAAGTGAATCTTCTGCAAACTCTGTTGGCATTGAGTTCCAGTGCAGACTAGGTTCCCAGTCTGCTTCTCTGAGGACCTTCAATATCTCTTGTGCCACTATTTTGTTTCCCTCATGTGACAAATGAATTCCATCCCTATCAAACAACACCTCATCAAATGAATCAATTGTAGATTTATACTTTTCCTTCAGATACACAAGAGAGAGAGCAATTGGAATATATATACTCACGTGAAGCAAACATCTAACCAGTCATGCCTTTGCTGGAGTGCAGACCAGAGATCAATGGCTTTCACATTCATCTCACGGCACAGCTCCAAACATGCTTCTGAGTATATTCGACAGGATTCATTTGTCCTTTTTAATGGCCCCAGTAGATCACTGGTTCAAGTTCAACCATTAATGTTTATGATTGAAACTATATTTTCAATAAAATTAGGCAGCAAGAATGTCAAAACTTTTGGAGCCCTCCATCCTCTAAATTTATCATGTGCCAGCATAACTGATTCATATATTGTTGGTATGAAGCCAAAGATGCTAATTTATAACAATCTTTGGGCCAGAGCAGGTATGTGACATTATGTAATCATATAGCACAAAGAAGGTACAGGAACCTCAAGATAATGTGAAATTATATTGAATAACCAAAATCAATTGTAATGAGAACCTGAGCATTTCATGCATTTGGACCTCATTGATGGGAGGGGAGCTGAGAAATATTAGGCGAGTCTTCTTTGAAAGGCTCTGACAACCACCATCGGTAAAGTTTCAAGGTAATAAACGTGGATGCAAAGAATACTATCAATACCAATAAGTAAATAATATCTGATGTGTGGAAAAAGAAAGGAAACTTGTGTTCTTGTATAAAAGTTTACCTTTAGATGGATAGCAATCTTCCTCATATTTTCAATGTATTCTTGGAGGGGTACATGAGGACTATGGGCAGTAGGATGTGGATGCATAGCATCATTACCACCAAAGTACACAATTATCAATGATGGTTGATCAGTGGCATCCTGAGTTGAAAATGACAGAACAAGAAAGTGATTTCCTTTAAGTCCGTCTGAGCAAGAATCAAATGATCACATTGTGCAAAGTCGAATCTAAAGATTAATACCATATGGGTGTCTGTGTGCAATTTCCACATGAAGTTTACTATAATACATTTTATCTTTTAAATTTCAGATAAATGTTCTTAATAGATCGATGTTCAGTTCTAAAACAAATTGAGGCCTTCATATGATCTTTAGGATGAAGTTAGTCAATTAGCTAGCGGAGGTTCCATGGTACTAAGCACTCCAAATACAATAACCACATTTTATCATTGTCAAGAAAGGATGATATATTGAAGTTTAAGAAAAGGTGAGATTTTGAATCAACACAGCATTAAGACACATGCTAAATACCTTGGGAAATATTTTATCCAGAGCCTGCAGAGCACGCCTTGAATTCCAACCACAATATCCTCTCAAAATTACATCTGCCTATGTCAAGTCAATCTGTGATAAGTTAAACTCATTTTCCATCTTAGTGCTGCACTCACAAAAATTATGTACAGATGTAAATTGACTGTTATATTTCACAATTTTAGACACTTTAAATGCATGTGGTCTTAAACCATTTTCAAACATAGGATAGCTATTATCTATATTATATCTATTTAAGTTGTGCAAACTGTATATAATTTTTGGTCACTTCAGTACTTTTGTTATGGTATCAGTTTCAATTCTAAGTCCTCACTCTGTGTTTATATGGGTAGGACTAATTTCTTCCAATACCATGTTACATGATTACCACTAAGTCACCTTTTTTTTTTTCTATAATTAATCTTAAAAATAAACTTTAAGTTTAATTTAATCTTACAAAACTGGTTTGTAAAATATAATTTGAATCCATTTATATGTTATAAATTGATTTTATTGGAAGTCTACCTCAAATCTCCCATAATTTTCATATATTCATTCATGGCATACCAAAATAATCATAAAGAGTGATCCATACAACACCAAGTCTAAATGAAACATGAACACAAACAAAACAATTCTTCATGGGTTATCTCAACATGTAAAATCAAAGCACAACGAGCTTTACCCTCTTGAGAATCGTTCACACAACAATAAAAAGAGAGTGAGTACACTTAAATCAGAAAGTCCAAGCTTGTACAAATCAAAGTGCATGCACCAAAAGCAAAACGAAAGAAAAAAAACACAAGATTAACATGAACACATGAAACCATGATGTTTGAAGAAGAACAAGGTGAAATATGAAGTACCTTCCGAGCATAAATGTTGGCAAGAGTAGCTCCCCAACCTTCACAAATATAACTGAGCTCAACTATGGATGAACCAAACAACACAAATTGAGGCCTGACTGGTCCTACCATTTCTCACAATATTTATCAATAATACACTCACTTCAATATTTATAGATGTGGATTTGCTTTCTCTGCCATGTTGCCTTCTCTTGCCATTGGCAGAGCACGTTCTGTAGATAACGATATGAAAGTTACGTTCGAACTTTTGGAATTTTGATCAATCACGTAAATCGGATCAAATAGCTTTCTTGTTTCAAGTACTTTTTGTTTTCCAATCAAAATTAATATATTTACTTTTATAATAACATAAATTTAAATATGTTTTAATTCTTTGACATGTTACTAAATTTTATTTCCAGCGTAATATTTTTTAACTTAATCTAAACAAATTTAGTAAAAAAGTTAAAATAGAAAAATTATTAAGGACGAAAAAGATTTAAAAGATTATTAGACATAAAAATTAACATTCAATATTTTATCATTATAAAAAGTATTTAATAACATATGTAATCTATAACGTGAATCTTTATCCTTTGAGTTAATTAGAAAAGTTTTAATTGAGTGAAAAACTTATGTTTTTATCCAAGTCAAGTGTTATACAAATGTAGAAATTGATTAAAAAAATTTTCATTTGAATTTTTAAAATTTTTTATATTTACTCTTATATTATAAATTAAAGTATATAATTCAGATAATGAGACTTAGATTCTTTTTATTCTTTCAATTAAAATTCTAAGGTAAAACATTTTTAATACTGCTTTATCTATATTTTTAGATTATATTCACATGTTACTTAAAAAAAAAATGCTCTCTTAACCATCTTAAAACTACCCTCTTCGTTTGATTTGGGTTTGAATACTTGATTTCTTACGTGTTTAATCTTTTCTATAGATCATTTTCATCTTTATTAAAAAATTAAATTTAATATTTTTTAATTTTTAATAGTTTAAAATTACCGTATACTATAATTTATATCGTTTATTATGAATTTAATTTGTATATTAAAAAAATTAGAATCATGTATTTAAAATATTAATTTATTATATTATAGGATACTAGTTTTTTAAAGTCAAAACATCACTGTTTTCAATTAAACTGAACGCAGGCCAAGAGCACTTGTTCACTGTTGTATCATTATAATAAAGTGATTTTTATATAATTATATAGCTAACTCTGAACAACTTGCGTGGATTAACATGTGGTAATAGATTAATGTGAATTCTGAGCACGTAGATAAACTTAAACAACTTAGTTTTATAAATGATTCTAAATTTAAATTCTAGTAAGTAATGTGTTGATTTTTTTGAAGTTAATTTCTTGTCTATAATGTTAATCGAGTAAGGATTTGAATAGTTTGTAAGAGATCACGAGTTCAAATTTATTATGTAGTCCTTGGTAGTGTGTATCGTGCAACAAATCTCACTTTTAGTTATGTATAAAAAGTATGTTCAACAAATCTCACATTTAGTTATGTATAAAAAGTATCACTGTATATATAATATATGTAGGTATATGAGTCTGGTTAGGTATGACTCATAATACCAAATAGGAGAAGTTATAGACTTTGTGGGCTGGAACAGGGAGTGGAATAGGGAGTACGGGAGTATTTTGGTTATTGTATTTAGGATATTTATATAATCATATGTAATTGTAACCCTAGTGATTGATCCTTCTAATAACAAAACACAGCTGCTCAAATGCTCTCGAGAATATAAACAAATTGTCGAACCTCATTAAATCTTATCTTCTTTATTTTCTTCATTCTCGTTTATTTCTGTGTTCATAGCGTGATTTTCTCAACAAGTCTTATACATATACTCAATATTAGTTAGCATAAATTTTGAATAAAAATTATCAACACATATCATATGTTACTTTACAACTTTTTAATTATGAGAATAAATTTGTTAATATATATCTACTTAAAATATTTTTGCATATTTTAGATAATGTCACTCTAATTTATATTTAAAATACTCAATAATATAATGTTTGCATGTCACTATATTTATCATTTGTATTTATCATTATAGATAGTTTCAATAATCAAGAGTTCAAATTTCACTTTTAATCAATACCAAATTAATAATAATAAATATAAAAAAATATTGATGCGTCAAATATAAATTTCAGAAATTTAATTTTATGTACATAAGAGTCATAATCTATATGCTAACTCACATAGATACTAATCATATGGTTTAGCTGAAATATTCTGATTTATTAAATTCACATATGATGTCTTTTTATGTTAGAAATACTAAAAATAAATATTTAATTATCGGTACTATTAAACACATGGTCTCCTCACCAATAATGCCTATAAACATGTAAAACCCATATCATTTATTGTGTATTTGTAATCACACTAAAAAAAATTGATTTTAAATACTAAAATAATGTGAAAATAGGTGAAATACACCAAAAGGAAGAGTTGAATTGTGTATTGAAAATTTTTGACAAATTTTTTGTAGTATTACATCTAATAGAGTGTAGCCAGACGCCACTTTGAATTGACAAACAAACACAAAACCTTTTTTAAAAGATTTAGTATGAAAAACTTTCCTTGTTAAGTTAGTTAAGATTTTATAACACGCTAAGAGTTTTAGTTCAGATTTTATGAGATATTAAGGATTAGAAGGATTTGTGTTGAGAGTTTTAATACTAGTTTGTTTGTAAATGTAGACTATGTCACGTTCTTGACCAACTTGGTAAAGTTTCACTAAGTAGACTAATGATATGAAGATACAACAAAATATTATTTGGACCTCAGTCACTATAGACTAAAACAACCCAAGTATTATTTAAACACATAGCAACCCCTTGGCTAAAGTTCTAGAGTATTGGAACTCTATCATTACCGAATAAATACGAGTATTGTTTGGAAAACAACCGCTCATGGGTAAATAACCTAAAGTATTCTTTGAAACTTAGCCAATTCTATCTAAACAAGAGTATTGTTTGAAAAAGAATCATTGACTAAGGGTTTGATAAATAAAGGGAGTGATTTAAAACATCACAATTTTTCTCACTAGGTAGATAACAAATACAAAGTTTGAATACTCTACTATTTTGCTACATGAACAATGTTCATGTGAAGTTATGGGTACTAAAAGTTTTAAGCAACAAATTTGACAATGTTTTCGCAATTATTAATCACTTATGTTTTTTTTTTTCTTCAACTTGAAAGATTTCTTTAAACAAGGAGTTAAGAAAAGAATCATTGCAAATTCTTTTTTACTTGTTGAAAGACTTCATTTCAAAATTCCATCCTCAAGGATTTGTTTATTCATGCATGAACATGTAGATGCATAAATTTGTTCCATGCAACATTAAATACTTATCATAACTTTAAGCAGCATCCTAATAGCTACCATAACTTATCAGACATTGATCAAAGAGCTATCAACTGAACTGGAGTAAGATTGTACAAGGCATATAACCTTTCCAGAGTTAACATGGGACGCGTCAAAATGTGTGTTGGCAAGAAACAACTTTAGCTCGTCCTTAAGGAGATCTTTGACATTGATGTGTGCATTGAGAGATTTTCTTAGTAGACATGAAAATGAGAACATCCTTTGAAAGATAAAATAAGCTCATAAAATGTTTTATTTGGTACAATGTTAGCTTAAACTATTGTATACATGCATATCATCTTATGAGAACTTCGCTTATCACACGAAGTAAAGAGAACACATTGGTTGTATCATTTGTCAAACAAAACACATTACATCTCACATGATTTGTCTTTTATAAAACTTGCATCTTACACACGAAGTGTTTTCATGATTTATACTTTGTTGATTAATAACACTTAATTAAAATTCTAGAGTGTGTTGGATCATATTCTAACAAGTTCTCCTTTTTAAAGGTACTTGAAGCAATAAAGTTTAGAACATGAACATTTTTACAAAAGGAGCATAATAGATCAAGTTTTCACAAAAGACCTCGTGTGAAAAAGATGTAAACCACAAGAACGTTTAATTGCATTTTAAAATCTTTTTCCAATTTTTGCAAATATCTACTAATGATGTGCAATCAAATGATAATTTTATATTTTACAAATGATTTGTTAAAATATTTTTAAAAAAATTTAAAAACGTCACCTTCTTAGGTTAGTGCATATTTAATAACATGCAATTTAAAAGGACAAGGAAGGAGGAGAAAATACTCAGTGATTTTTATATTGGTTCGTCTGGTGGCATAAATTATGTCCAATTTTCAATCAATAGATTAAGTTTCACTATGCAAATTAATGCTGCATTTTACAACACGAGTATTGTTTCAACTTGTAACCACTCTTGGCTAACTTGAACGAGTATTATTTTGGTACATAGCCACTGCTGCCTAACTCGTCAAATATTCTTTAAACACTTAACCACTTCTGACTAAAGTATCAGTATTCTTTAACAGACATGTACTCTTGTCTAAATAGTGTTCTAAAAGATCACAAAGTTGCTCACTAGAGAGGGCTAATGTCTTTTGACGTTTAAGAGGTTTAAGTGTAGGGATAGTTGGATCTAGAAGAGGGTTGAATGGAGCCTTAAACACTTTTCATAGCAAAAGAACATCTAACAAATTGTCTATTCAAGCAAACAAAACCGTACACTACAAAAAAAAAGTCAAATTATCTACGAAAATTACATACGGATGAAAATCCATATGTAAAATTTATATTACATACGGAATTTTGTCTACGGATTTATATTTGTATGTAAAATCAGCATTACATATGGAATTATCTACGGATTCAAATCCCTATATAAAATCAACATTACATACAGATTTTTACATACGGATTTGCATCCAGGATGTTACATACGAATTTAATCTGTATGTAAATCCATATGTAATATAATCTATACTAAAAATCAACATTACATATGGAATTACATACGGATATTTTTTTCCAAGGTATTACATACGGATTTAATCCGTATGTAAATTAATATATAATATAATCTATATTAAAAATCAACATTGTATGAATATTAAAAATCAACATTGTATGAAATTACATACGAATTTCTATCCAGGCTTATTACATAAAAATTAAATTCATATAAAAATTCATATATAAACATTTATATTATTATTTTTAATATATTATTATTATAATAGTATTATTAATATTATTATTAACATTATTATTATAAATATTATTATTATTAACATTAATAATACTATTGATATTATTATTAATATTTTTATTAATACTATTATTATTATTAATATAATAATATTATTGTTGTCATAAATATTAATCATATTAATTATTATTATTAATATTAACATATTTATTATTAT